>Ga0208196_1000402_pt1 | contig 59095 bp, 50 predicted proteins | sample AD_JPNNA7_MetaG_FD_184443 | JGI IMG/M metagenome (GOLD analysis project Ga0208196, IMG submission 184443) | Active sludge microbial communities of municipal wastewater-treating anaerobic digesters from Japan - AD_JPNNA7_MetaG (SPAdes) (version 2) | ecosystem: Engineered > Bioreactor > Anaerobic...
GGCCACTTTGAACTTATAGTCAGCTGTAAAAGTACGGCGTTTGCTCATTGTTTTCCTCCACATGTTTGGTTAGAATTGTACTCCATTTCCATTTAGCATGTGGTCTAGTTTTTGGGGGTAACTTCAGGTATTGGCGGTATACTACCGGCGTAAATGAACGCCTAAAGTGAGCTGGTGCATGGAATTAAAGCAATATTTCGCCGTGATTAAAAAGTGGTGGTGGTTAGCGGTGGCCTGTGTGCTGATCGCTTCAGTCTCCAGTTACCTGGGCACCCAGGAGATGCCGCGCATCTACAGCGCGACGACGACGTTGATGGTCGGACAGGCGCTGCAACAGGCCAACCCATCCAGCCAGGACATCTGGCTCAGCCAGCAGTTAGCGCAGACTTACACCACGATGGTCAAACGCCGGCCCATCCTCGAAGCTGCGGCGCAGGCCCTGGGACTCGAGTATATTCCTGCGGCGGACAACGTCTCCGCCCGCGTGGTCTCCGGCTCACAGTTGCTGGAAATTACCGTGCTGGATACTGACCCCGAACGCGCCCGCATCCTGGCGGATGAAATCGCGCAGCAATTGATCAAGCAAACACCCACCGATTCGCCGGAAGTGCAGGAACGGCGCGACTTCGTCCAGCAACAGCTCAAAGACCTGGAAGACAAAATCGAGACAACGCGCGCCGAAATCGACGACGAACAGAAGAAGCTGGACGCCGCTAACAGCGCGCGCGCCATCCAGCAGTGCCAGTCCAACATCACCGCGCTGCAACAGAAACTCTCTTCCTACCAGTCGACGTATGCCTCATTGCTCACCACCGTGCAAGGCGGCATCAACTACGTCACCGTCGTCGAACCGGCGAGCACGCCAACGATTCCCATCAGCCCCAACGTCTCGCAGACGGTGCTGCTCGCCGCGGCCATCGGCCTGGTGTTGGCGCTCGGCGGCGCGTTCCTCATCGAATACCTGGATGATACCGTGAAGACGCCTGAGGAAGCCACGCAGTTGACCGGCCTGCCCACCTTAGGGGCCATTGCCCGCATCGAGGGGAAAACGCCCGAAAACCAGCTCATTGCCGTCCATCATCCTCTCTCGCCCATTGTCGAGGCCTACCGCGTCCTGCGCACCAACATCCAGTTCTCCGCCATCGACAAACCGCTCAAGACCTTGATGATCACCAGCCCGGCTCCCTCGGAGGGCAAAAGCGTGACGCTGGCGAATCTGGCGGTGGTGATGGCGCAGTCAGGACTCAAGGTGATTGCGGTGGACACCGACCTGCGGCGTCCCATCCAACACAAGATTTTCGGCGTGTCCAACGATTTTGGCCTGAGCGATGGCATCCTCCATGCCAATCCCGGCATTATGGAGCACATACAGCCCACGCCGGTGGAGAATCTCTGGTTGCTGCCGAGTGGCACACTGCCCCCCAACCCCGCCGAGTTGTTGGGATCGAAGCGCATGGGGGAAATCATCGAGGAACTGAAAGCCAACGCCGACCTGGTGATCTTCGACACACCGCCTGCGCTGCTGGTCACCGACGCCGCCGTGCTCGCCACCCACGTCGATGGGGTGTTGCTGGTCAACGACGCCGGTATGACGCGGCGCGCCATGTCACAGCGGGCCGTGCAAGAGCTACGTCGTACCCACGCGCCGCTGCTCGGTCTGGTGCTCAACCGTCTGTCGACCCGCCGGGGCAGTTACTATTACTACCAGTACTACCACTACAAATACTACCGTCACGAAGACGGCACCGTCGAAAAACGCCGCTCCAAAGTGGAGAAGAAGCGGCGAAGTAAGAGGTAAGAGGTAAAAGGTAAAAGGTAAGAAACGTAAGGTAAGGTTCACGTTTTACTCTTATACTCTTAACTCTTTACGTTTTAGGTATACCGTTGCGTGATCGGCAGCCGCCGGTCCTTGCCGAAGGCGCGTGCCGTGATACGCACACCCGGCGGCGCCTGCCGTCGCTTGTACTCGTTGCGATCCACCATGCGCACCACACGCCGTACCAAACCTTCCGGCAACACTAACCCCGCTACAATGTCATCCGGTGACTGATCCTCTTCCACATAAGCCGTGAGAATGGCATCCAGCACTTCGTAGGGCGGCAGCGTGTCGGTGTCCTTCTGATCCGGGTGCAGTTCTGCCGAAGGAGGCCGGGTGATACAGCGTTCAGGAATCACAGGAACGTCACCTTGCGCGTTGCGCCACTGCGCGAGATCGTACACCAGCGTCTTCAGCACGTCCTTGATGACCGCGTAGCCACCGGCCATATCGCCATAGAGCGTCGCGTAGCCTGTACTCATCTCACTCTTGTTGCCGGTCGTCAACACCAACCAGCCGAACTTGTTCGAGAGCGCCATCAGATAATGACCGCGAATCCGCGCCTGCACGTTCTCCTCGGCGACGCCCGGCGCCGTACCCGTGAAAGGCTTCGCCAACACGTCGAGGTACGCCTGAAAGACGTGCTCGATGGGGATGGTCATCAACTCAATACCCAGGTTGTCTGCGAGCTGCGCCGCGTCGGTGTTGCTCATAGCCGAAGTGTAGCGCGACGGCATCGCCACACCCACCACGTTCTCCGGCCCCAGCGCCTCCACCGCAATGCACGCCACCAACGACGAGTCGATGCCGCCGGAAAGCCCGATCACGACCTTCGCAAAGCCGTTTTTGCGGACGTAGTCCCGCGTGCCCAGCACAAGTGCCTGATAGATTTCGGCCAGGGGCGGCAGCGGTTCAACGATATGGGGTGCACACGCTTCCCAGGGGGACGCCGCCGTCGCAGCTCTGGCGGCGGGCAGCGTCACCGTCGGCAGCGGCTTGACGACGGCCTTACGCCACCGTGGATCGTGCAGTCGCCAGCGAAAAACGGCCCCTAAATCCACGTCCGCCACGATAAAGTCCTCGGCAAACTGTTGACCCCGCGCGATGACCTGTCCACGCTCGTTCACCATCACACTGCCGCCGTCGAAGACCAGCTCATCCTGTCCACCCACCAGATTGCAGAAGGCGACCACGGCAGCATTGTCGGCGGCGCGGGTGGCGAGCATCTGCTCGCGGGAGGCCATCTTGCCCGCGTGGTACGGCGAGGCCGAGATGTTCACCAGCAGCCGCGCCCCACCCTGCAACGCCTGGATTTCGGGCGGTCCTGCCGGGTACCAGATGTCCTCGCAGATGCTGACCCCGAAGACTACCCCGTCGCGCTCGAAAACCGGAATGTCCGTTCCCCGACGGAAATAGCGATCCTCGTCGAAGACAGCGTAGGTGGGCAGGTAATGTTTGTGGTACGTCTGGATCCAGGCCCCATCGTGCAAAATGGCGGCGGCGTTGTAGACATCGTTGTCCACATCGGCAAAGCCGACGATGGCCGTGATCCCCTGCGTCGCCTGCGCCAATTCTAACACAGCGGCCATGTTCGCCTGCAGGAAAGCCGGTTTGAGCAGCAGGTCTTCCGGCGGATAACCGGCAACGGCTAATTCGGGGAATACCACCAGGTCCGCACCGGCTTCCTGCGCCTGTCGGATGCCGGCCTCGATTTTGCGTATGTTTCCTTCAATGTCGCCGACCAGGGCGTTCATCTGCACCAGAGCCACCCGCCAACGGGTCATCATCAGTCTCCTGTGAAAATAGCCGGTGTTGCAGGGCAAAGCGGCCCTGCGCCCTACGCCGCGAGTTCCCTTCATCCAACCGCCGGTGAATGCTGAGTGTCCGTGAAAGTAGCGCGGATTTCCCCCAGCGCCCATGCGAGCACATCTTCCGTGATGATGAGCGGCGGCGCGAAGCGGATGACAGTGTCGTGCGTTTCCAGCATCAGCAGCCCCCGCTCCTTGAGTTGCCGACAAAAACGGCGCGCGTTTCCCACTTCATCCTTGAGCACGATGCCAATGAGCAAACCCTTGCCGCGCACTCCGGCGATAAAGGGGCTATCGATAGCTCGCAGCTCGCGCAGCGCCCGCGCGCCTAGCTCACGCGCACGCTCCGGCAGCTTCTCCTCAACAATCACCTTGAGCGCCTCACGCGCCACTGCCGCGCTCAGCGGATTACCGCCGAACGTCGAGCCGTGCATCCCCGGCGAAAACAGCCCCAGAATCTCCTGCCGCCCGACGACGGCGGAGATCGGCAACATCCCCCCGGAAAGCGCCTTCCCCATCACTATCATATCGGGACGCACCCCTTCCCAATCACAGGCAAAGAGCTGACCGGTGCGCCCTAACCCGGTTTGAATTTCATCGGCGATGAACAACACATTGTGCCGGTCGCAGACCTGACGGGCGGCGCGCAAGAATCCTTCCGGCGGTACGATCACCCCCCCCTCGCCCTGGATCGGCTCAACGAGGAAGCCCACGGTATGCGGCGTGATGGCGGCCTCGAGCGCTGCCGCGTCGCCGTAGGGGATGGCCTTGAACCCCGGCGTCAGCGGGCCGAAGCCTTGCCGGTACAGAGGCGTCGTCGACAGCGAAATAGCGGTGATAGTGCGCCCGTGAAAATTGTGCGCGCAGACGATGATCTCGGCCTGGTTGTCAGGAACGCCCTTCACCCGGTAACCCCACAGACGGGCGGCCTTCAACGCTGCCTCGACCGCCTCGGCCCCAGAGTTCATCGGCAGCATCATCGGATAGCCCGTCAAAGCACACAATTCCTGCGCCAGCAGGGGAAACTGGTCATTGTAAAAAGCACGCGAGGTGAGGGTCACGCGCTGCGTCTGTTCAATCAGCGCGTTGACAATACGGGGGTGACGGTGGCCCTGGTTCAACGCCGAATAAGCGCTCAGACAATCCAGGTATTTCTTCCCCTCCACATCCCACACCCACACACCCTCGCCGCGCGCGATCACCACATCCAGGGGATTGTAGGTATTCGTGGCGTGACGTTTTTCCAATGCAATGTAGTCCGCAGTGTTCATGATCATACCTCCTGAAAATCGTTAGAAGTTGAACAAGCCGTTGACAAATAGGTTTGCACTCCCTTGTCAAGAACCCTCGAGGGCGCCAGGCTCGCCTATCGGGTGTGCGTTTATCGTAACATGGGGAAAGAGGGGGTCAAGTGATGCTTATCCGTTTATCGTCAGGTAAATGACAGCCGACCGGCAATCCAGGAATTTGCCCCTCATGGTTTTTCAGGATTTCGTGGGGTCGAAATAAGAAACCGGCCACGGATTGACACGCAAAGGATAAAAAATCAGCGTAATCCGTGTCATCCGTGGCAAAAACCACAGCCGTTTTTCCCATCACCCCGCCAGGTCCCAGAGAACCCAGCCCATTCGACAACTTGCCCTGAATTTCAAGAGGACTATACTCAGATTCTGGATTCGCTATGGCCAATTTTCCCGACGAGGGGATACCCAATGCCTGCACTCTATTGGACCGACCAACCGATTGCGACTGTTGAAGAGGATCATTTTGGTTTTCAAGAGTACGCCGAGACCCTGGCGCGGGTGGCGCTCAGCGGCAGTACCCCCCTGACAATCGGCATCTTCGGCCCGCGCGGTGTCGGCAAGACCAGCCTGATGCATCTGCTCTGGACAACCCTGGCGGAACAGCCGGCGCCCGATCTCCGGCGTCCCTACGGCATCTGGTTCGACGCCGGCCTGGATCACGATGAAAAAGCACCGTGGCAGAGACTCCTGCTGCACGTCCTCGCCGAAGTCCGCGAAGCCGCGCTGACACCCGCCGACATTCACAACCTTGCCCAATGGGAGGCCATCCTTGCTCCTGAGACACAGCGTGGAAACCGCGCCCTCGTGGAACCGGCCCTCGCCCGCCCCTCCTGGCAAAAGATGGAGGATTTCCGCGTCGGATTCGCCCAACTGGTCAGCGAGCAGATCTGGCGCCGCGACGCCGTGCTGGTCATCTGCATCGACGAACTCGACGACTGCGCCCCCGACCACGTCGTGCAGCTCTGCGACACGGTCCTCCGTTTCCTCACCGTGCCGGGCTGCGTCATCCTCCTGGGAGCCGATGGCGAGCGCCTCACCCACATCCTCGGCGGGCAAGGCAGCGATCCCACCAGCGCCGTGGAAAAGCTGGTGCAGTTGCCGTTTGCCCTGCCGCCGCTCCAGGAAGCGCAAATCGAGCACTTCCTGGCCCAGATCGCGCCCGGCATCCCCATCGAAGCGCGCCGTGCCTTCACCGAAGGTCTGCCGCCCACCCCCCGGAGCCTCAAACGGGCGCTCAACCTCTTCCAGTTGCTCATGGAACTGGCTAACCGGCGCGTCACCGGAGATAATGGAGCCGCCCTCGATCCCGACCTGCTGGCAAAAACCGTCATCATCCGCGAACGCTACCGTCCCCTCTATCACAGCCTGCTCGACTATCCCCACCTGCTCCAGGAACTCGAAGCGCGGGCACGCGGCATCCAGCCCGAACCGGGGAATGTGTTCCTGCCCGGTGCCGACGCGCTCAAGCCGTTGCTCGAGCGCTACGCCGCGGAGCGCCCCCTCACGCGCCTCCTGCGCCGTGGTGCAACATTTTCCGGCCTCACGCCGCCGGACCTCGGCCGCTACCTGCATCTCACCTTGATCGCCACGCGGGATCAAAGCGCCCAAACGGGGCCGGATCAACAGTTATGGGAAGACATGCTAAGCGGCGACGCCGGGCGCATCCGCACTGCCGTGGAGATGGCGCGGCAGCGCGAGTTGCACCCGCTCTACATCAACGCCCTCGTCCAGTTCGTCCAGCGCCGGCATCCCACGCCTGTCGAACAGCGCCTCTCCGCGGCCCTGGCATTGGGTCACTTCGGCGACCCGCGTCACTTCGACGAGGTGGTGGACATCCCGGCCGGCGCGTTCCCCTGCGGAGAAGAGCGCCTGCCTTATTACTTACTCGCCTACCGCATCCGGCGTTACCTGGTCACCAACGCCGAATATGCCCAGTTCCTCCAGGCACACCCCGACATACCGATCCCGCAAACGCCGGATGATTGGGGACGCGCCTACAACTGGGATGCAGAACGCCGCACCTACCCCCCTGGCAAGGGCAACTATCCCGTCGTCCTCGTCACCTGGGATGAAGCGGCGGCGTACTGCGCCTGGGTCGGCGGACGATTGCCCACGCAGGAGGAATGGGAGCGCGCCGCGCGTGGCTCCGACGGGCGTGTCTACCCGTGGGGCAACGAGTTCCTCGCCGGGCACGCCAACACGCGCGAGAGCGGCCTGGGCGCCCCCACCCCCGTCGGCGTCTTCATCGATGGAGCCAGCGCCGAGGGCTTGCTGGACATGGCCGGCAACGTGTGGGAATGGACCGCCAGCGACTACAACCTCCAGACCAAAGTGATCCGCGGCGGCGCGTGGAACTTTCCGGCCGACTCGGCCCAAATCTGTGCCATCGAGCGTAGCCGTCCTGACAACCGCTCTCCGGCCATCGGCTTCCGCGTCGTCTTCCCGGCCTCGCCCAAACCGACTTGACGCAATCCTGCTTTTTTCTATAATAGAGAGTAGTTATGTGGTTTGCGCTCCAGAAAGAGAGTTTCCCGCCGAGTGCGCAGCAAGCGCCGAGTTTTGCTACGTTTTCTCTACGTTCTCAGCGGCGAAAAACAGGAAACTGCATAACGGCTGTTTTCTAATTTCTAACTTCCCTAAAGGAGCCCCTGTGGAAGGTCGAGTTTTGTTGATCGAAGACCACCCTGGCAACCGGGCGTTGCTCACGCAGCAATTTATCAAAGAAGGATTTGAGGTCGCCGAAGCTGCCACCGCCGCGGAGGGAATCAAAGCCGCCATCCGCCTTATGCCGCAGGTCATCGTCCTCAGCATGAGCCTGCCGGATATGTCCGGCGCGGACGTGGCCCGCCGTCTGCGCGAGATCAACCGCACCAAGCATGTTTTCCTGATGCTGATTGGGGATAAAAACGACCGTGAACAGCGGCTCGCCGGATTGGACCTGGGAGCCAATGACTTCATCGATAGCCCCTTCGATGCGGAACTGGTGACTCTGCGGGTGCGCAACGCCATCCACCGCAAAAACCTGGACAACCTCACCGATCCCATCACCGGCCTGCCCGCCGGGCGCATGGTCCACGACGAACTGCTGAACCTGCTGCAATCCCCCACAGGCGATTGGGCGCTCATGCGCTTCCGGGTGCTCAAACTCGACCCGCTGCGCGAGGTCTACGGCCTGAATGCGGGCGAAAAACTGCTCGGCGACGTGGCGCGCCTCCTCGCCGAAACCATGGCCCACGACGAGATCCACAACGACTTCCTCGGCTACGGCGGACACGACGACTTCATCGTCATCACCCAAAAAGAGCGCGCCGCAGACCTCGAGGCCGAGGTGCGCGCCGGCTTCGCGCCTGTGGCTGACGCCTGCTACAGTGACGCCGACCGCGAGCGCGGCTACCTAGCGTGGAATGGACAGCAGCACCCTCTCGCCACCCTGCGCGTCCGCTGTGTCACCTCCGCCGACGGCCCCTTCTACGACATCCGCTCTCTCAGTGAGGCCATTGCCGGGTAACCGCGCCGGTTTCAGGGGATGACCCCGCTTGTCATTTTCGTTCTGGCCTGGGTCGGGGGAGAACTCCTGGCCCAGGCCGCGCATTTTCCCCTCGTGTGGCTGCTCGTCGCCCTCCCCGCCGCGCTCGTGCTCTGGGTCGGCTGGGGGGAGCAACCCAACGTCCGCCGTGCCGTCATCGTGCTCATCGGCCTTCTGGCGGGCGCAGGACGTCTGGCGCTCGCCCAACCTCGCATCGATACCGGGCACATCGCCTTTTATAACAACGCCGGGCGCGTTGCCATCGAGGGCGTCGTCGTCCGCGAACCCGACCGCCGGCCCACCCTCACGAACCTGCACCTGGACGTGCAGGCCCTCATCCTCCCCGATGGCGGGCGCGTTCCCCTGCGCGGGCGCGTCCTGGTCAAAGCTCCACCCTACAACGACATCGCCTACGGCGATCTCATCCGCGCCACCGGTTGGCTGGAATCGCCGCCCACTTTCGAGGACTTTTCCTACCGCGATTACCTGGCACGGCAAGGCATCCACTCTTTGCTGCGCCAGGCCGATATCGAGATTCTGGCCTCGCACCAGGGCTTCTTCCTGTGGGAATGGCTCTATCGCTACAAAGCGCACGCCCTGAAGACACTGCTCACCCTGCTGCCGGAGCCGCAAGCGTCACTACTCGCCGGCATCCTGCTCGGCGTGGAGAGTGGCATCCCCGACGATCTCAACGCCGCCTTCGTCGCTACCGGCACCAGTCACATTGTCGCCATCTCCGGCTTCAATCTCTCGATCATCGCAGGAATCTTTATCCAAATGGGCGGGCGGCTGTTGAAAGGACGGGGCAAAACCCTCCTGCCGCTTGTGGGATTGTGGCTCTACACCATCCTGGTGGGCGCGTCGGCGGCGGTACTGCGTGCTGCGGTGATGGCGACGGTGATGATCATCGCCCGCCGTGAAGAACGCGCCACCCACGGGCCGACGTCGCTGGCGGCGGCGGTGTTGGTCATGGCGTTGATCAACCCTTACGTGCTGTGGGACGTGGGATTTCAACTCAGCCTGGCGGCAACCCTGGGTTTGATCCTCTACACCGAGCCGGTGACCCGCGGGTTTCAGCGGCTTTTCGAGTCCTTCACCAGCCCAGAACGCGCGCAACACCTCATCGGCTGGTTAAGCGACGCCCTCATCGTCACCATCGCGGCGCAGATTACTACCATCGGCGTCATCGTCGGCGTCTTCCACCGTCTGTCGCTGGTGACGTTGTTAACCAATTTCCTAATTTTACCGGCCCAGCAATACGTGATGATAACCGGCGGGATAGCACTCATTGGCGGGATTATCCTCCGACCGCTAGGGCAACTTCTGGGATGGTTGGCCTGGGTTTTCCTCACCTACACGATTGAAGTGGTGCAGTGGACGGCGACCTTTCCCCTGGCATCGGTCGAATTGGGCCACATCACGCTGCCGCTGGTATGGGGTTATTACCTGATCGTGGGGCTGATAACGTGGTGGTATAGCCATCCCGTGGACGAACGCCGGCGCCGCCTTCTCGCCCTCAAAACGGCAGCCACGTGGCAAAAGATCACCGCCGTCTCCGCCGTCATTCTGGTGATGGCCTACCTCTATACCGCGCCGGACGGACGCCTGCACGTCTTTGTGCTGGACGCGGGCCAGGGTGACGCCATTTTCATCCAGACGCCGCACGGCAAGCAAGCTCTGATCGACGGCGGGGCCGACATGCGCCAAACCCTCGCCCAGGTGGGACGGTGTATGCCCTTCTGGGATCGCCACCTGGATATGGTGATCCTCACGGCACCGGCTGCCGATCGTCTGACCGGACTGGTTCCGGTGCTGGAACGGTACACCGTCGATGCCGTATACAGCGGACCAGAAACCGGACAAGGCAACGTCTACGCGCAATGGGAAACGTTGCTGGCGGCGCGCCCGGCGGAGAGCGTGGGAACGCTGTGGGCGGGGATGGCGTTGGAGCTGGATACAGACGTCACCCTGCACGCGCTCTGGCCCGAACCGGGAGAATACGGCCCGCTGGTGCTGCAGCTCACCCACGGCCAGACGAGTTTTATCTTCGGCGGCGACGCCACTGCCCTGGTGGAAGAGGCGCTGGTCGCCCGCGATGGCAGTGCTCTGCGCAGCAGCGTCCTGGTGCTGGCGCGCCACGGGGCCAAGTCGGCCTCCACGGCGGCCTTTTTGCAAGCCGTGGCGCCGGATGTCGCCATCATCAGCGCCGGAGACGCCGCGCCCGATCCGACGGTGCTGGCGCGGCTGATGGATACGCCCGTCTACCGCACCGCCGTAGACAGTACGCTGGAGATGACGTCGGATGGGCAGAGAATTCAAGTGGCCGCCGGCCGTCGCTGAGAGGCTACGTCAGCGTGCACCCGTGGGATTAAAAGAGTCACCAGTACATCGTTGACCCTAGGCCCCCATTTGATTCTATCCGTCTTTCAAAACTGGCCTGAATAGGTACAAAAATCGTATCTATTCAGGCTAGTAAACCTGACGAAGCCACTTATTCCCTATACCAGGTTTGGCGTAGACTTTGGTAGGCCAGGTGCTTCTGTATGACATTTCTATAAGCCCATCCCCCCTGCCCCCCTTCCCCTCAGGAAGGGGGATTTTGGGAGGGGGTTGGGGGATGAGAGAGTCATCGCCGATGGCCGAAGTGTCAACCCCGTATGCACTATCCCCAAAGTCCCGTTCGCCACCTGGCAAGGGTGGCTGAATAGATACAAAAATCCGTGTCCTCCCATAACAACAAAGGCCACCCGGGGTGGACCGGGTGGCCGAAAGTTTCTCGTTCGCCCAGAAGAACAGCGAGCAGCGCTAGGCGGCGCCGACACCTACCAGCGATTTCGCCAAAGCCACGGCCCGACTGGCGTCGGGCGCATAACCATCTGCACCGATCTCCCTGGCGTAGGCATCCGTCACCGGCGCACCGCCGATGATGACCTTGACTTTGTTGCGCACACCGGCTTCCTTGAGCGTCTCAACCGTGACCTTCATGTTCGGCATCGTCGTAGTCAGCAGCGCCGACATCGCCACAATATCTACATCCTTACTCACCACGGCGTCGAGGAACTTCTCCGGCCCGACGTCCACCCCCAGGTCCACGATCTCGAATCCTGCACCCTCCAGCATCATACACACGAGATTCTTGCCGATGTCGTGCAGGTCGCCCTTGACCGTTCCGGCGGCCACCCTGCCTGCCGGTTTCACATCCGCTTCGACCAACAACGGGCGCAGCAGCGCCAGACCAGCCTTCATAGCGCGCGCCGCGATGAGCATTTCCGGGACGAAATACTCGCCTTCTTCAAACAGCCGACCGACTTCGGCCATCGCCGCGATGAGACCCTCCTGTAAAATATCGCCCGGCGCCACACCGACGTTAATGGCTTCCTGAACCTTTTCCTGGGTTAGGGGCATATCCCCCTCCATGATGCTTTGACGAATCACTTCCAGAACGTTCTCCATGCTTCACCTGCCTCCCATGGGAGAATGAATTTCTAGCATTTCTATTGCAGCGCCAAACGCACGGCTTCGAGCTGACCGGCACTGCCGAGCATCTCGTTCTTGTGAACAATGAACTTCGCGTACTCGGCCATGAAGACTTTGCCGATGGGGCGCAAATCGAAGTTTTCCGGGTGCTCCAGGAAGTATTCGCGGTGGACGCGCGTCCACACCAGACGGCCATCGGTGTCGATGTTGACTTTGGTCACACCCAGCTCGGCGGCGCGGCGGAACTGTGTCTCGTCCACGCCCCGTGCGCCCTTGAGGTTACCGCCGGCCGCGTTGATGCGCGCGACCTCTTCCTGCGGCACCGAGCTACTGCCGTGCATCACCAGCGGGAAGCCGGGCAGCCGCTTCTGGATTTCGGCCAGCACATCGAAGTGCAAGCCCTGCGTGCCGGTGAATTTGAACGCACCGTGGCTGGTGCCGATAGCGCAGGCCAGTGAATCGCAACCGGTGCGCTCGACGAATTCCTTCGCTTGATCGGGATCGGTCAGCTTGGCGTTGGCCTCGTCCACTTTGACGTGTTCTTCGACGCCGCCCAACTGGCCCAGTTCGGCTTCCACCACGATGCCCCTGGCGTGCGCCGCTTCGACGACGCGCCGCGTGATGGCAACGTTGGTCTCGAAATCCTCGTGGCTGGCGTCGATCATCACCGAGCTGTAGAAGCCGCTGTTGATGCAATCGTAGCAGGTCTCCTCATCGCCGTGATCCAGGTGGACGGCGAAAATGGCAGTGGGGAAGACCTGGTCCGCACTGCGGATGAGGCCCTCCAGCATCAGCTTGTGCGTGTACGCGCGCGCGCCCTTGCTGATCTGGATGATAAAAGGGGCCTGGCTGTCGAGGTTGCCGCGGAACAGGCCCATCGTCTGTTCAAGGTTGTTGATGTTATAAGCGCCGATGGCATATTTGCCATAGGCATGGCGAAAAAGCTGTTTCGTTGTAACGATCATGGTTCTACTCCTCTAGTTAAAAGTTGCAAAATCCGTTGACAAACTTTGCGCTGTGCCGCAGGTGCTGTCACACTCCTTAAAAGAGTGACTGCTTAGGACTTACGCCAATTTCCGTTTGTAGCGACGGCTTCAGCCGTTTTTAGCTCCTCAGAGACGCCTGAAGGCGTCACTACAAACCCTCCGCCGCTTGATTCGAGCCAGGCTGGCGTCAGTCTTGTGCTATGACTTGATGACGCAAGCATTGTATGCTATTTTCCCACCTATGCAAATGACACCCCAGGGAGTCAGATATGGCTGGGGCCGATCTCCTCACTTACTGTGGCCGGTCTCTGACCGCGCCACACCTGACTCAGTTCATCCGGTGCGTCGGGTGGGGGAATCTGGGATGAAAGAAAGCGATTTCGGATTCGTCGAGCGTGGCGCCGGTCGCCATCTCCGTCTGGTGGACGGCGCGGGCGACGAGGTCGCGCAACGCCGGCGCGCCGATCTCCGCCCGTGCATTGACGAGCAACGTCACCTGCGCGCCCGTGAGCGCGGGCACCGCCTGCTCCCATCCCACCTCATCCAGGGTCAGGAAGCTCACCTTGGCATCCCCGGCGCGATCCCGCACGAGAAATTTGAGGTGTCCCACCGCCACCCGCTGCTGCCGGAGCGCCTCGACCACCGCACCGATCCAATACAGCGCCACAGCGCGCCCCTGGCCCTCGGCCACATGCAGCGTCACCGTCTCATCCAGCCACGCCAACTGCGCCTCGCCGGCGCCGTAACGCGCGTAGTCAATGTCGGCGCACGAGCCGACCGACTCCGCGAAGATGACATCGGGCTGCGCCATCTGCTGAAGCTGCGCCAGCCGCGCGTCGAGATCGTCGTAGTGGCAGCAGAAACAGCCGCCGGTCACTTCGACCGTGGGCACGTCCGCCCGCGTGAAGAACGCCGTATCCACCAGGTACTTGCCCTGGTCATTGGTGACGACGCCCACGCGCTTCCCCTGCGCCATCAAAAGTTTTGCCGCGCCGATAATGGCCGTCGTCTTGCCGCTACCCAGAAATCCACCAACAATGTGCAGATGCATAGAATCATGATTCATGATTTTTGACTCCTTGATTCTTGATTTGCCGGATTTTCTCCACCAGTTCCCGGTTACTGGGGATGATGGACGAGTACGCCAGTTCGCCGTTGATGTAGATGCTCGGCAGGTTCTTGACGCCCATTTTGACGACGCGGGCGACGTTCTCTTTCTGCGTGAACTTGTATTCGACCATATCCACCTGACCCGCCAGCTCTGCGGTGGCGCGGCGGGCGGCGTCGCGCATGTAGCCGCAGGCGGAGCACGTATCCGAGTCGAGCGTGAAGACTTCGACGAGGGGCCTTTCCAGCGTCGCGTAGTCCGGCAGGATGACGGCGTCCAAATCCAGTTCCGCCGCCTGGTAATGGGTGAGCATCGCGCGTGTCGCCGTCGGGTCGCGGACGGCCTGCAGGACACCGACGACGTTCTCGATGGGCACGTCATAGGGCATATCGCAGCCCGGCGCGAGGATGAAGTTGTGCGGCTCGATCTGCGCCAGCAAATCTGTTACGAACTTCATATTGTCCTGCTGCGAGCCGAGCAGCATCCGCGTAGTGAGCGGGATGTTGCCGCCGATGGCGAGGTTGTGGGCGTCGGTGATACGCTTGGCGGCGACGAGGTCGATGTTCTCGTCCACCGAGATAGAATCCGGCCCGGTGTGGCACATCTCTTCGATGTTCTTGGTCGCATCGCCACAGACGAAGAACGAGGAATACGCACCCTGCTCGCGGATGGAGGCAAAGAGGTCGCGGCAGGGGGCGCTGAGGAACTGCCGGAAGTGGCGCGGCGAGACCTGCGAGACGAGCGGGTCCACCACGGCGATCACATCCATGCCCGCGGCGATGTAGAGCGCGGCCATGCGCTGCGCTACTTCCCTGCCGAAAGCCAGCAAGTCGTGCAAGAAGTCGGGGTGGTCGAACATATCCATGAAGATTTCCGTCCCGCGCAGGTGCGAGGCGAGGGTGAACGGTCCGGTGATCAGCCCGTAGAGCGCGGTGCGGTCACCCACGGCGGCTTTCATCCGCCGCATCACATCGAGGATGAGCGGCAGGCGACCGTCCGCCGCCTCCGGCAGGCGGGTGGGGACGGTCATCACCGCTTCCAGCGGATGCGAAGCGACGGTGGGTGGGCCTTTCTCCACCCACACCAGGTCACAGCCGAGGATTTCTGCTTCGATTTGCAGGTCGAAGACGATGGGTTGTCCGTCCGGGTCGTAGGTCTGGTTGACGGCAAGCAGTGACTCGAACAGCTTATCGCCATCGGTGAGCACTTCGCGGGCGGTGTAGCCCTTGAGCTTGCCGGCGTGGACGCCGGCAAAGGGCACCCACGGGACGGCGGGCGTCGGCTCGTGGCGCAGCGTGGCGAGGAGCAAATCTTTGCCGGTTAATACATTCGTCATGGTCTTTCCTCACTGTATGGATTGCGAATTATGATTCGTGATGATAGCACAGGCCATGGGAGAGGCAAATAGTGCGGACCGGGCCACCCCCGCATTAAAAACGAATAAACGAATGGGCGTGTCTGCCATTCGTTTATTCGTTGGCCGTATGTGTGGACAGTGGCTATTCAAACAAATCCGCGTGGGAACCGGTACGCTCGTAGAGGATTTCAGTTGGCGTCAGCGCGTAGATGAGCAGCCAATCCGGCTCGATGGGACACTCGCGCCGCCCGGCGTAGGAACCGGTTAGCTTGTGATTTCGATAACGCGGTTCCAGTTTTTTCGCCTTCCGCCGGGCGCCCATCACCGTTTTCAGCCTGTCCATGGCCCAGCCGCGCCGCACAATGCGCTTGTAATCGCGCTCGAACTGAGCAGTGGTCTTAATCAGATAATCGGCGGGCTGAAGCCCCGCGCCAAAAGTACAAAGCCCCCTCAAAGGGGGCTTTCCACCGCAAGATGCCTTCCGCAGCCCGCTTGAGCGGGCTTGGCTCTTTACGCCCTGGGCTTTAGCCCTGGGCGACGGGGGCATCCAAATCTGCCAGCCATTGACGCACCCGATCCGCGTGGGGGTCTTCGATGGCCTCGTAAATCGCCAGAGCCGCCTGCCACAAAACCCGTGCCCGCTCCGGCTCGCCGAGCAATTTGTGCGCCAGTCCCATATTCGCCAGGCCTGCGCCCTCCCCGCGCCGGTCGCCGATCTCGCGGGCGATGACCAAGTGCTGCTCGTGGTATTCGATGGCGCGGTGTAAATCCCCCAGGTCGGCGTAGGCCAGCCCCAGGTTGCCCAGGTTTGCGCCCTCCCCGCGCCGGTCGCCGATCTCGCGGTCAATCACCGACGCCTGCTCGTAGTATTCGATGGCGCGGTGTAAATCCCCCAGGTCGGCGTAGGCGTTCCCCAGGTTGCCCAGGGCGTTGCCCTCCCCGCGCCGGTCGCCGATCTCGCGGGCGATGGCCAACCGCTGCTCGTAGAACTCGATGGCGCGGTGTAAATCCCCCAGGTCGGCGTAGGCGTTCCCCAGGTTGCCCAGGGCGTTGCCCTCCCCGCGCCGGTCGCCGATCTCGCGGGCGATGACCAAGCGCTGCTCGTAGAACTCGATGGCGCGGTGTAAATCCCCCAGGTCGGCGTAGGCCAGCCCCAGGTTGCCCAGGTCTGCGCCCTCCCCGCGCCGGTCGCCGATCTCGCGGGCAATCACCAACGCCTGCTCGTGGTATTCGATGGCGCGGTGTAAATCCCCCAGGTCGGCGTAGGCCAGCCCCAGGTTGTTGAGGTCGCTGCCCTCCCCGCGCCGGTCGCCGATCTCGCGGGCGGCGCGCAGGGCGGCTTCCAGCCAGCGGATGCGTTCGCGGGGATGCAGGCGCAGGTCGAGGATGTAGACGCCGGCATCGGGGTAGTCGCTGCACAGAGCCACTCGCCCCCCCTCAGTCCCCCCCGGTGGGGGGGAAGTGGGAGGGGGGGAACTCGCCCACGCGAATCCGGCGTGGATGTTGTGAACTTCGCGGTCGTAGAGCGTTAGGCCGGCCAGGATGCCTTCGTTGCCTTGCAGGTAAAGGTCATCGGCGGCGCGCAGCACTTGCTCGTAGTATTCCGCATGGCGGTAGGCAGCTACGGCGCGCTCGTCGGCGGTGGCTTGCGTGTTGGCCCAGAGGCGGGCCAGGTCGTGCAGGACGTAACGCTCGTTATGGCAGGCCAGCAGGCTGCGGCGGGTCAGGACGTCCAGGGCGTCTTCGGCGGGTTCGCGTTCTATGGCCCACACGGCGGCGGCGGCCAGCCAGTCGAAGTCGCCGGGGAAGATGCTGAGTTGCCGCCACAAGGCTTGCAGGTCGGGCGGGAGCAGGTTGTAGCTCAAGCGCAGGGCGGCGTCGGCGGGTTCGAGCAGGCGGCGTTCGTGTTGCAGGCGTTCCAGGAAGCGCGGGACGCTCATCGTGGTGTCGTTCAACGCGTCGCCGGCCCAGCGCAAGGCCAGGGGCAGGCAGCCACACAGGTCGGCCAGGTCGCCGGCGCGGCCGTCCACGCGCGGGGCAATCTCGCGCAGCAGGGCCTCGGCTTCCAGTTTGGGCATCGCGTCCAAATCCAGCGGGTGCAGGCCGGGCAGAGTAAAGCGCTGCCGGGAGGTGACGAGCAAGAGGCAGGAAGCAGGGGGTAGGAGCGGGCGAAGTTGAGCAGCATCGGCGGCGTTGTCGAGGAGGAGGAGGGCGCGCTGGCCTTGCAGGACGGAACGGTAGAGCGGTTGCAACTGCGCTTCGTCTTCCGGCAGGCGGGCGGTGGGGTAGTAGGCGCGGAGAACGGCCGTCATCACGGCAGTGGGCGTGAGGGGTTGCGGGTCCACGCCGCGCAAGTCCAGGTAGAACTGCGCGTCGGGGTAGCGCGGCGTAAGTTGCTCGGCCAGCTTGAGCGCGAGCGTCGTCTTGCCCACGCCGCCCATCCCGCGCAGGCCGGAAATGGTGGCCCCGCCGGTCTCAACGGCCTGAAGCAGCGTCTCCAGCTCGTCCTCACGCCCCACAAAATCGCGGGGCGGGGCGGGGAGCGTGTGCAGGCGGGCGTATGCGAGGGAGGCCACAGTGCCGCCTGTCCACGGGACGGCGGTTTCACACGCATCGGCGAGGTCGGCCAGGGTCGCATGGCGCGCGTCGCCGGGGTCAAAGCGCTCGCTCAAGGTGTGGAGCAGCAGCGCCAGGACATTTTCGCCGGTGTTCGCGTGTTGGTCCCACAGCGTGTCAATCACGGCCTCGGCGCGTGATTGGGGATCGCGGGCATCTGGAAGGCGGTCGCGCCAGGGGGCCAGGCGCTCGTCCACGCAGACGGCGCGCAGGGCGTCGGCGCTGTCGCAGTAGCCGCTGGCCATCAGCGCGGCGCACACTCGTCGGTGCAGATCGGATGGCAATCCGGGCATAATGACCTCCTCGCTTACATGATCAGGACTTACGCAAGAGCAACCTTTTTCACCGCAGAGGCCGCTGAGTAGCTACAAATTCTCCGCGATCTCTGCGTACTCTGATCTGAAAATAGGAAGATGTTTGTAATTAACGACTGAAGTCGTTACTACGCTGTCGTTACTACGCTGTTACTACGCGCTATTTTCTGAAAATAGGAAGGTGTTCGTAGTAGCGATTAACGACTGAAGTCGTTAATCCGTTACTACGCTGTCGTTACTACGCTGTCGTTATTACGTGCTATTTTCATCGTTTATGGTGTCCCGCCGGAACATGTTGACTGCGGCGAATTTCCATTCGCTTGCGTAGGTCCTAATGATCTATTTCCAACCCGGCATTTCATCCAGGGTGATGACGCGCGGGTTATGATAAAGCGTTTGGATGGCTTCCGTGGTATTGGCTTCTTTCACCAGTTCGGCCCAGGGCATGAAGAAGACCCACCTGGGCTGCGAGGCCAAAACGGCAGAACCGGGTAATTTGGCACATTCGCCAATCGCCATCGGTTTGTCTCCGACAACAGGCAGGATGTCCATGTACCAGGATGAATTGAAGCCCTGATCATAAACGTCAAAGGCAAACACGTCCCAATAGGCATCGCCGGGATTGTAGTCCGCAAAATCCCGGCTCAGGTCTTGCATATCCCAGACCCAAATGAGGTTGGACAGACCTTTGACCTGCGTGAAATAATCATGGACATAGCGGTATAGTTTGGCGGTGCCCTCCGGCCCCGGTCGGCCACCCCACCAGAATTTCCTCTGATTCATTTCATGCAAGGGCCTGAACAGGACTTCTACCCCTTTGTCTTCCAGATACTGGAGATAAACGGCAATGTCGTCCATCCTGTTTTTCCAGCGCGCATTGAGGTCGGTGCCCTCGGTCAGCAACGCCTCCCACTGCTCGTCATCCAGCGGGGCATTGAGCAAACCCGGATCCCAATCACAAGGCTCACCCTCGTCGGGGGGGCAGGCATGCCACATCAGGTTGATGACCGCGCCGTTCTTCCATTGTCTTTCGGCTTCATAGATCATCGTCCAGCGATGATCGATATTCTCTTGTTGGAATAAGAAATCGCCGCTCCACAGGGCGGGATATTTACCGGTTGTCTCTTTGATGTACTCCGTCCACAGCGCCGGCTGAGCGTTAGGCTCGCGGTTGTGCTGCCCGGCAAGTATCTTTTCTCCCGAAATGCTGTAGAGGTAATCCAGGGTTTGAAACCCAGTCGTGGTGACTTCTGGCGCGCTGATTTCGTAGCCCATCAACGCTAACATGGTCTCGGCATAGCGCCGGCCCAGTTCTCTGATCCCCGCCGCATCGAAGTGCGCCTCGTCTTGGGCCGTACACCCCTGCGAGGAGATCACGTGCGCCGTTGGAATCGTATCCGGCAAGGCGGCAATGATGGGGTTCATGCTGGCGCAACACCCGCCCTGGTCCGCCCCCACGACTTCTCCGGCTAACAAGGGCACGGACTCCGCATCGAGGGAGAGGTCGGTCAGGATGTCGTTGTAGATTTTTTGGACGTAGGCGGGCCATTGTCGATCACCGGTGTTGGTTTCGCCCTGGTGCAGCAGGATGCCCTTGATGACGCCGCGTTGTTGCGCCAGTTTTGCCAGGTCGATGAGGTGTTGGTAGGGATTTCCGCCATAGGCCTTGATTTTATCGACAAACCAGGCATCTTTGTAGGTGTCGTCGTAATCCTGATACAGGTCCTTATCGAATAATCGGATATCGCAGCCGCCGACTGCCACGTTAATCACCCCGACCTTGAGGTTATCGGGCAGGTTTTCCACCATCGTCCTGCCAAAATAATCGGCCGGCGAAAGCCCCGACCAGCATTGGGTGAGCGGCGGCACAGCCGTATACCAGGTGTTCTTGTTTCTTCTGAGATTGGGACAATCAAGCGACTGCAAAACCTGAAAGCGAGGATCCACCGTTCGGTCTTGCGCCTCGATAGGGGGAACGCCTTCCATGTTCGACTGTCCAAAACACAGGAAAATGTAGAAATTCGGATCGAACGTAGTGGTGTTTTCTTCTGCTGCTGACATAGTATCTCCGATTTTGTCTGAATTTTGAGGGTCTGCCGTTGGCTCTGGGGTCACTGCCACTGTACTTGTAGGCGTAGCCGTCTTTTCCTCCAGTGTGTGATGGGGTTCAGTCATATCTGTTGCCTCTGGGGTGGTGCTCTCAGTGGTATCAAAAGTTGTGGCATAACATGAGACTAACACGACACCCAGAACAAGGAATGGCAGTAGAAACATAGCTCTTTTTTTCATAACACCTCGCCAGGGTCTGCAAAGAAACAATTTTTCGGGAAGCTCTGCTTTTACGGAAGCTTAAACGCGATCTTCAGGGTGTACGCATACGCGCACGGCTTGTCCGCCGGGGCGTACACTATGAGCCGGTCTGCGTCCTGCTTCCATGTCAGCGGAGTCGCGCTGCCGAGCATCTTGACGCCGGTGATCTTGCCTGCGCTCGTTCCCAAGGTTTGCACACACCACGCCGTCTCCGGCCAACCCAGGCAGATTGCATATAAAGTGCCGCCTTTCGTCGGATCTCCCTGCGTGGTGAAGCGTATATCCGCGCTGGTGTATGCCGCGCGTCTAGTATCGGTGAAGCCGCCTTCCGGCACGTCCGTCGGCCCCTCGCCAAAGCGCGTCCAGGGGCGTGTGCCGTAGATGGCCTCGCCGTTCACCATCAGCCATTGGCCGATGTCGCGCAGGATTGCCACCTCCGGCTCCGGGATTGTCCCATCCGGGCGCGGGCCGACGTTGAGCAACAGTGCGCCGTTCTTGCTGACGATGTCCACCAGATCGCCGACGATGTCGCCTGCTGTCTTGTACTCGTGATGAGCGATGTAGCCCCACGAGTTTTTCGAGACCGAGGTGTCCGTCTGCCAGAAGTGCGGGTTGATGCCTCTGAGCTGCCCGCGCTCAACATCGTAAACCGCCACATCCGGCGGGAAGGCCGCGTTTTTGTAGTTGATGGCGACACCCTTGCTCCATTCCGCGCCCCGGTTGTAGTAGTAGGCCGCGAATTTCTGCAAGTAAGGCTGGAACACGATCTGCTCGATCCACCAGTCGAACCAGACAAGCTGGGGTTGGTACTTATCCACCAACTCGCACATGCGCGCCAGCCAGTCCTCGAGAAATTTTGCGTCCGGGCGCGGTTGCCAGTCCACGCTCTTCCAGTCGGGGTCATTCGGTTGCGCCGGGCCGTAGAAGTCGGCATACGCCGGGTCCTGCACGTCGGAGTCGAACGCCTTCCCGCCATTCATAAACCACCAATGTTCCGCGCGATGGCTGGAAAGGCCGAAGACCAACCCACGCGCCCGTACCGCCTCCGCCAGATCGCCGATGAGGTCGCGCTGCGGTCCCATTTTCGCCGCACACCATCTGGAGAGTGCAGTGTCGTACATTGCAAAGCCGTCGTGATGTTCCGCCACCGGCACGACGAACTTCGCGCCCGCCTCGGCGAAAAGCTGCGCCCAGGCGTCAGGATCGTAGTGTTCGGCCTTAAACATGGGGATGAAATCCTTATAGCCGAATTCCGACTGCGGCCCATACGTAGCGACATGATGCTCAAATTCCTTCGTCCCCGGTAAGTACATATGGCGCGGATACCATTCGTTCCCGAACGCCGGAACGGCATACAGACCCCAATGGATGAAGATGCCGAATTTGGCATCGAGGTACCAGTCGGGCACCATGGACTGCGCTAAGGATTCCCAAGTCGGTTCGTACTTTGTCATAGCTTTTTCTCCAGAGAATGAAACCCATGATAAAAAAGTCCCATCAAGATAATGGGACTTTTACTTTCAAGGTAATCCTGACGATTATGCGACGGCATCGAACGTTGGCTTGAGCGCGGGATACAGGCCACGGTAGAGCGGGTACAGCCCGTCGTAGACCTTCACCTGCTCCGGCTGCGGGGATGTGGCATTCACCACCCTGATCGTCGCCCGGCAGGCCTCCGGCACGGTGGCCCACACGCCCGCGCCGACCGCCGCCAGCAGCGCCGCACCATACGCACCGCCCTCGGTCGTATTCACCGTCACCAGCTCACTGCCGATGACGTCCGCCAGAATCTGCCGCCAGAGTGCGCTCTTTGCCCCCCCGCCGGAGACGCGGATTTGCTTGATCTCGCCCAGGCCCGCGCCCTTCACCAGTTCCATGCTGTCGCGCAGGCCAAAGGCAACGCCTTCCAGCACGGCGCGCGTCATGTGGGGAAGCGCATGGCGCAGCGTCAGCCCGATGTAACCCGCGCGCGCCAACGGGTCGGGGTAGGGGGTGCGTTCGCCGGTGAGGTAGGGCAGGAAGAAGAGGCCCTCCGCGCCGGCCGGGACGTCCGCCGCCGGCACCAGCAGGTCGTCGAAGGAGATGCCGGGGGCGAGGGTGTCGCGGTGCCATTGCAGGCTGCCCGCCGCCGAGAGCATCACGCCCATGAGATGCCACGCGCCGGGTACGGCGTGACAGAAGGCGTGCAACAGCCCGTTCTTCTCGATGTAGGGCGCGTCCGTGGAGGCGAAGACGACGCCCGATGTGCCGAGGACCAATCCGACAATGCCCGGCTCGACCGCGCCGACGCCCACCGCGCCCGCCGCCTGATCGCCGCCGCCACCCACGACCGGCGTACCCGCCTTGAGGCCGGTCAGCGCCGCCGCTTCTGCGCTGACAATGCCGGTGATTGCCGGCCCTTCATACGTCCGTGGCAGCCATTCGCGGGGAATCTCCAGCTTTTCCAGCACCTCCGCCGACCAGTCGCGCGCCTTGATGTCGAAGAGGATCGTGCCCGCGCTGTCAGCTTTGTCGGCGGCGTAGTCGCCGGTGAGCTTGTAGCGAACGTAGTCCTTGGGCAGCAGGATGTGCGCGGCGTGGGCGTAGACTTCCGGTTCATTCTCGCGCACCCACAGAATCTTGGGAGCGGTGAAACCGGTGAGCGCATCGTTGCCGGTGATCTGGATGAAGCGCGCTTTGCCCACGCGGGCGCGGATTTCGTCGCATTGCGCGCCGGTGCGCTGGTCGTTCCAGAGGATGGCGGGGCGCAGCACGGCGCCGTCTTTGTCGAGCAGCGTCAGGCCGTGCATCTGTCCGGTGAGGCCGACGGCTTTCACATCGTCGCCGGTCGCGTCGGCCTGCTTGAGCGCCTGCCGGATGCTCTTGACGATGCCGTTCCACCAGTCGTGCGGGTCCTGCTCGGACCAGAGCGGCTTGGGCGTGGAGAGCGGCAGGGGCGTCGTGGCGGTCGTCACGACGGCGCCGGTCGCGTCCATGAGCAGAGCTTTTGCGCCCGTGGTGGAAATATCGATGCCGAGAAACAGGTTTTTAGTCATGATGTCTCCTTGTTCTGGTTTTCCGGGACTTGGCGTGATGATGAAAAAAAACGGCTTTGGTTTTTGCCACGGATGACACGGATTGCACTGATTTTTTATACTTTGCGTGTCAATCTATGAAATCCGTGGCTGGTTTCTTATTTCGACTCCACGAAATCCTGAAGAACCCTTATTCTGAAATATGACTCACATTTTGTCCGGCAAGCGGATGCGGATTCTGTACGGATATATCGAGGAGTCCTTTCATAGCCTTATTTTAGCCCATATTTTCATTTTTGGCAGTGACTATCCCTTCATCCATGCCGCAATCTCATCCAGACCTGGCGGTTCGAGGATGGAGGGGAAGCGGGTGCAGGCGACGGCGGCAGCGGCAGCGGCGAAGCGAACGGTGGCTGCGGCGGACATCCCCTTGACGACGCCATAGACGACGCCCGCGCGGAAGGTATCACCAGCAGCGAGCGTGTCCTGCACGGTTACAGGGTAGGTGGGCAAGACGGCAGGGCGTGCCATCTCCGGCGCGACGTACAGCATCTCTTTGCTGCCGAAGGTGAAGACGACCAGTCCCCGGCACGCGCGGCGATACTGCTCCAGCAAGTCGCCGTAATCCGCGCCGGGATACGCACTGGCGAGGAATTCCTTCGAGCAGACGATGCCCCTGGCGTTCTGGGCGAGCACGTCATCCCAACGGGCGTCCAGCGTCACATAGTCCGTGCCGTGCTGCACGCAGAGTTCGGCCACGCGCTGGGAGGTGGGGCCGAAGAACGGGTCGAGCGCCACACAATGCGCCGCCGCGATGGAGGCTGCACACGGCTCCGTCCACCAGCGCCTTTCGCCGGAAAAGTGTTGCTGGAACCAGCCGAAGACTGTGCGGCTCTCGCCGTCGCAGAAGACGATGTCGCGCCAGCCGGTGAAATCGGGCGGCGTGGGCAGCAGGGAGCAGTCCACGCCGTAGCGGTCGAAGTACGCGCGCAGTGGCCCGGCGGTCGTCTCGCTGAACATGCAGCCGTCGAGTTGTGTTTTGAGTCCCCAGTGGCTCAGGAGAATCGCCGCGTTGCCGCCTTCCCCGCCAGGCATTACCGTGGTCTGGGTGATTTCCTGGTAGGTATCCGCCTGGGGGAAAGGGCCTTGCAGACGGTGGATGGTGGAAAGGACGGTCATGCCGTAGACGTAAACATCAAGTGTTTTGGTCATTGTCGGCTCCAGTGTAAGAATTTTGTACACGGATGTTACGGATCACACGGATTTTTTTCTTTTTTTTATCCGTAAAATTCGTGTGCATCCGTGTCCTATAGAACTAACGACGTCCTGCGTAGACCTCGATGCAGCGGAGCACGCTTTGCGCACCGCCGCTGATGTCGGGATCGGCGTGCTGCACCAGTGCTTCCACCGTTGTCTTGATGGAAGCGATCTCCGGCAGCCTGTCGCCGTCATTGGCAAGCTGGCGCAAGAAGAACAGTGCGCCCTTGACGACTTCCGGGTCGGGATGCGCCAGGACTTCCCCGGCAAGCGCCATTTCCTGGCGCTTCATGTAATAGGAGACCAGGCACTTGGCGGCGTAGCGTCGGGTCAAGGGACGCGCGTCTGTCAGCCCCTCGCGCATCCGATCCATCAGGAAGGCGTAGATCGCCTCATCCATCAAGTCCCTGGCCTGCGCGGGCGTCAGGCGAACCAGTTCTTCTTCATCCTCGCTGCCGTTGACGTAGTAGTCGTAGGTCAGGCGGTACTCGTAGAAGATACCACACACGGGACAGCGTTTGATGTGATGGCGCTCCGCATCGTGGGCGTCGAGCGCCTTGAAGAATTCCAGGCGCGCCGCCGCGGGCGGGAGCGGGCGATCCATGTCGTCCCAGCCGTATTTGCTGAAGGACGTTTCCACTTCGTCGAGCGCGCTGCAGATTTCACATTCGGCGATAGGGATGTAAGAGTGAGTTATTCTGACATTCATTGCGAAATCGCTTTCTTACTAAAGTCTAAATGTATCTATTCAGGCTCGTAAACCTGACGAAGCCACTTATTCCCTATGCCAGGTTTGGCGTAGACTTTGGTAGGCCAGGTGCTGCTGCATGACAAGATATGCGTGTTTCTATAAACCCATCCCCCCTGCCGAAGGGGCAACCTGTTATGTGCCCTCCCCAAAGTCCCGTTCGCCACCTGGCAAAGGTGGCTGAATAGTTACGTCTAAATAACCCTTTTTGGGATATTCCAAAACAGGTTTTATAGTAGATAAAAGTCTGTGAATGGGAGAGAGCCAATGACAAAATCTGTATTCACCCAAGAGTATCAACGTTTATGTGAATTGCTTATCTTGGCGAGGCAAAAAAGCCAACTCACACAGGCCGAATTAGCGGCAGCATTGGAAAAGCCGCAATCCTTTGTGTCGAAATATGAGCGTAGCGAACGCCGCTTGGATGTCATCGAACTCTTCCAGATTACAAACGTTCTTCAGATTCATCCAGTTGACTTGATGATGCAACTGAAGCTGGAGTTTTTCCCAGCAGAGAACCCGGAAAACATTCTCGACCTTTGGAAAATTACGTCGCAGGATCTGACGGGATTGTTGAATCAAAGTCCAAGTTTGCGCGGGATGCTTTTTGGCTATGCGGCTGAATTCAAGTTGCACGAGTTGTGGCTAAATCATCCCGACATAACGGAAGTCATCAAAAGCGATGATCATGACCGGAAAAAGAAGGGTGATCGGCGCATCGTTTATAAAGGACATCCCTTCATTCTTGAAGCGAAATCCCTTCAGACTAACTCCATAAAGCAAACCGCCGGGCGTTGGTGTGGCAAGACTCAGGTTGATGCCAGCGACCGTCGAAGAGTTTACTTGCCTAATGGCGACGAAGTAACCACGACGCTCCTGCAAGTGGGTGAATTCGACGTGTTGGCGGTCAATGTGTTTCCTTTTGAAAATGAATGGCGCTTTGTCTTCGCCAAGAACCGGGATTTGCCCCGTAGCACCTGGCAAGGTTACACCGCAGAACAGCAATCTTATTTGTTGGCCTCGCTCGTTTCTGTCACCTGGCCGCCTGAACCTCCTTTTGTGGATAATTTGTATCAAGTGCTAGACGAACTCATCCAAGAACGCGCTAAGGCGATTTCATAGCACGGGCGTCTTTCCCTGCAGGAACTTTGATAAAAACCAGGAAATAGGAATGGTTTTTGCGCGCGTGAACTTGCTTTTTGATGCGGCTAACCCCAGGTTTGTTTTGTCGGACCAAAACGAACAGGTCTTTAATATAGAAACCCATTTTTTCGTAAGCCACAATGATATCCACATGCGTTAAATACTGCCGGTTGGCGCTGACGGCATCCTGACACTTGACGATTAAAACGCCGTTCTCTCTCAACACGCGATGCGCTTCTTGCCCAGCTTGAATGTAGAAGTGCGTCACGGCATCCTGCCATTTGGGGCCTTGCGGTTGTTCATCGCCATTCGAGTAGTAATTCCGAAATGCCGCGTAACTTCCAGACCCCGCTTTCTGCCCTGTATTGCGGTAAAAGCCTTCCATATAGGGAGGATCCAAAACGACGCAGTCCAAAGAAGCCGATTTGTAAGGCAGTCTTCTACAATCTATTCCGGTCGCAATATCTGAGGCCAGGACGCGATAATCGTCTTTGGGTACGTTGCGCCAGAAGACGCCTTTTCCGTAGGTGACGTCGGCAACGAGTGCGCCCTTCGGCACGTGAAGCTTCACAATGTCGGGGAACAACCCGTCATTAGAACCTACAAAGGCCGAGCCAATCAAATCTGTCGTTGCTTCGCCGCCCTGGATACGGCCGGTGGCTTTTTCATTGAAGTCAAAAACGGGTAATCTCGGCTGTGCGCTTACCATTGTGCTGTTCCTCAATATCCCAAAACAGGTTATTTGTTGTTAATGAACCATGAATTTTGGGCAAAACAAGTAGGGCGAATTGTCAATTCGCCCTACTGTTTTTAGCCAGGCAGTGTCGTTTCTATCGCCGTCGCGCCGCTCTTTTCCAGGGCGAACGTTGCCGTTGCTCCCCCGCACGTCAGCTCATACTCCCCCAGGAACCCCTTCACCCTCACCTTCCCCTCACCGTCCGTCGTCATCTTCGTCGGCGCGAGCCACCACTCACCCTTGATCAGGTCATGCAAGGCGTGGTACGATGGCTTGAGATAGCCGTCTTGCGTGAGGAAGCCGCTCGGCGCTTTGAGCCAGTCGCCGTCGGTCATCCCCCAATAGGTAATGCCTGCGACAAGCGGATGCGCGAGCAGCGTCTTGTAGTGCATGACGATCTCCTCGGCCTGGCGCGCTTCGCCTTCCGGCGTGGAGGGCCACTCGTCCACTTGCCAGTCGTTGAGATCGACGATGTGCGCCGGCATGATGTCGCCGGAGAGGATTGTCGTCTCGGTGAAGTGGATCGGCAGGCCGAAGCGCTCGAAGTTCGCCAGCACCCACTGCGTCTTCTCCACGCCCCAGTAGCCCTGGTGCATGTGCGATTGGATGCCGATCACGTCAATCTTGATGCCCGCTTCCAGGCAGCCTTCCACGAGGATGTTGAAGGCGGGGGAGACGTCGAAGTCGTTGAGCAGGAGGATGGCGCCGGGATTGGCCTCGCGCGCCGCGTTGAACATCGTGCGCACCATAGGGATGCGGCCCAGTTCCTTGCAGATGCGGGTGATGCCGTTGTCGTACTTGTCGAACACGGGCATGATGACGACTTCGTTGAGCACATCCCACATGTCGACCAGCCCGGCGAAGTCCGCTACGTCGCGGTGGATGCGCGCAATCTGCGCTTCCAAAATCTCCGCGTTGCTCATCTCCAACAGCCACGGCGCGGTCAACGTGTGCCAGCACAGGGGGTGTCCTTTGAGGGTGCAGCCGCGCTCGGCAAAGTATTGTGCGCCCTGGCGCAGGAATGCCGTGTTCGGTTTGCCACGCTCCGGCTCAAAGCCGGCCCAGTAGAACGGCAGCGTGGCGAAGTTGAAGAGGTCAAAGAAGGCGGCGTTGATACGCTCCGCGCGCTCTTTAGCCACACCTTCGAGGACGCCATTCGCCAACGCGAGGATGTCCCAGGCCGTGTTGCCGAAGAGGAACTTGTGCTTGCGCTGCGCCACCGTCACTTCCTGATGCGCCAATGCTGTCCCATCCGGTTGGCACACGGTCACGGTGGCGTCAGCCATGCGATGGACAAATGCATTATTCATTTCCCCTCCTCGTTTGATATGATGAAGCGTGATCCGTGATGTATGACATTTACTCCCCGATCCGCCAGCGGTCGAGCACGTCGCGTACTCGCGCTATCTGCACGCCGACGCCGGTGTACTCCTGCTTGCCCATCTGATATTCAACACCCCAGTACCCGTCGTAGCCTAGCTCGCGCAGCACCGACATAGACTCAGCCAATGCCCCATCGGTGATGTCGCTGGTCAGATGAGCGTGCATGGCCCACGGCGCCATCAACCGGCACTCATCCAATGTGCCCTTAAAATGCAACAGCACACCAAACGCAGGATGGTTGACCGCTGTGCAGAGCTTCTTCATATTCTGCGGCTCTTTCTCCGCGCCCCAGTGATTCTCCGGGCCGACTTTGTAGCCGTTGTCGTAGGCGCGTTGCGCGAATTCCTGATAACGTTTGACAATAAAATCGAACTGTGCGTCCGTCCAGTTGGCCTCGCGCCCGCCGGCATCGATACGGACCGTCAACGCGCCGAGCATTTCGCCGGCGTGAAGCGCCGCCAGTCCGTTCTGATAGTGCTGCTCGCGCACGACGGGATCATCCTCCCAAAGATGCGCGCCGTCCACGCAGAGGTTCACCAGTACCAGCTCACGTTCATCAAGCGCGTTCTTCACTTTCGCCAGGTAGTCGTCGGCGGTGCTGAGCAACATCCCGTTCCAGATGTCGGCAGTATCCAGGTGATAGCGGTATTTGCAGCTTTCCAGATAGCCAAAGAGGTCCATTTTGCCCTCGCTCAGAAGGCCATGAAAAGCATACGAAGCGATTGAAATTTTGGTCATAGATTCATCTCCTGTTGTACGATATGAGAATCATGATTTCGTGGTGCGATAATGTTTGATGTAGCGCAAGCCGTAGGGGTCGCGCGCGCTGAGGAAGTCCGCGGCTCGCGTCTCTTCGATCAGCAGGGGCATGCGCGGGTCGATGATGGCGGCATCCAATCCCCAGGGGATCGCCGCGAGAAGATAGGCCAGCTCGATTTGTAGCCGTTTGGGCATCCCGTGACCCGCGTTGCCCACGCCGAGCACGGTGGCAACACCCAATTCCTCGTGAAAACGGCGCAGCGTCTCTAACGTGACCAGCATCGAGCCGGGTTCGACGGCGGCAGCCAGGCAGATGGCGTCCATGACCACATCATCCTGAGGGATACCGTGACGTGCCGCCGCATCGAGGATGACGCGTGCCTCATCCATGCGCCCTTCCACGTCTTTGGGCATACCATGACGGTCGCCGATGGGCATGCCGATGATCGCGGCATGATATCGGGCCGCGATGGGCAACAGCGTCTCCAGCGACGCTCGTTCCGCCGTGACGGAGTTGATGAGCGCCTTGTAGGGGTGCAGGGCCGCCAACGCCGCCTCCAGCGCGGCAGGATGGCGCGAATCCAGCGCAATGGGGCTGCCGGTGGCCTCGTGGACGGCGACGGCGAGGCGCGGCAGCAAAGTCACTTCGTCCAATGCCGGGTGCTGAATGAGGATGTCCGCTATATCCATGCCGGCGGCCTGCCCTGCGCGCGCCAACGCAACGATAGCATCCACATTGCCCTGTTGTAAGTCCGCCACCATCTGGGGTTTCTTGCTCAAGGGGTGAACCTGGCCGTTGATCAATACCACTGGCAGGCCAGGGCCAAAGGTCAACTCGCCATGGCGTGAAGTTAAGGTTGTCATCTGTTCAATCCCCCTGTCTGCCGAAGATCAATCGCATCATAGAACCCCTTACTTTGGTTCGTCTTGATGCGCGCGACTTGCTTCACCATATCCAGCGACTCGTGAAGATACCGCGCCAGCTCGCTTTCCTGGCTCTTGGTATCACTGCGGTCGCGGTTGCGCCACGTCACCGTCACCTCTTTGATGCGGTAGCCGCACTTCTCCCACAGGTACAACAGTTCCACGTCGTAGGCGGTGACTTTCCAGCCGGTTGGGCGTTCGGCTTGCCGGAAAAACTGTAAGTGCGGAAAGACGCGCAACGCTGCTTCCCGGGTACACAGTTTGAAGCCACACTGCGTATCGCCGATATGACGCAACAGGAAAAGCTGACGCACGGTACGGAAGACCACGCTGCCCGCCTTGCGGATGATCGAGAACCCCTCACGGCTAAACCCTCGTGAACCGATGACCACCGCGTAACCTTGCGCCATCCACGGCAGTAGATGGCCCAACTCCGCAATCGGTGTGGATTGGTCCATGTCGGTGAAAAGCACCACTTCACCTCGCGCGCGCCGGATGCCGGCCCACACCGCTGCCGGTTTGCCGCCGTGGGGAATATCGACCAGCGAGAAACGAGGCTTGTCGGCGATGAAGCGTTCGATCAGGACCCGGCTGTGGTCCGTGGCCTCGTCGTTGACGATCACCACTTCCCAGGGGTACGCTTGCCGGACGAGATAGTCATTCACCTCATCCAAAACCCCCGCCTCAAGGTTTTTAGCCTCGTTGTAACAAGGGATAATGACAGAAAGGTAAGGCTGCAGCTCTTCTAGCAGCATAAAAACTCCTCTAAAAATAGTCTGGTAGTCATGAGTCGGATAGTCCTGTAGCTGAAGCCGCCACTACAAGCGGAAATTTGCGTCAGTCTACCCTTTCTCCGCACGGTAGAATGACAACTCCACACCCCCTATAATGGCATAGAATCAACACTAGTCAATTCAGATTATGGGGGAGACGCTCGGGCCGGTCTCTGACCGCGCCCACCTGTACCCTGCGGTGGCTCGGTCGGAGACCGGCCACAGCTTTCAGGCACAATTATCAAATGAATGTCTTCCTTTTTATACTGGTCAACAATTAGCAGTTTATTTTCAAGGGAATTCATCATGAACCTAAGGATACGCAGGATACAAAGAATGTAACTATTCAGCCACCCTTGCCAGGTGGCGAACGGGACTTTGGGGAGGGCACATAATAAGTTACCCCTTCGGCAGGTGATGACCCTCTCATCCCCCAACCCCCTTCCATGGAGGGATAAATGGTCACCTCTGACACATGCCGTTTGACAATTCATCCTAAACGCATATAATCTTTTTTGTAGGATGGCGTAAGGTTCCACGTTCGCGCCCTATTCTAACGCCTGGACTTACCCTCCGGGCGTTTTGAGTTCATGCCGGCCTGGACCTTACCCACGAAATACCATAGCAATTTGAAAGGAAGAAAAAAGCAATGAGTGAACGTGAAGTAGGTGTTGTCAAATGGTTCAATGCCTCTAAGGGCTACGGTTTCATTTCCCGCGAAGGCAAAGATGATGTATTTGTTCATTATTCAGCTATCCAGTCAGAGGGTTTTAAGACCCTGAACGAGGGACAGCGCGTGGAGTTTTCTGTTGAAAAGGGTGAAAAGGGGTTACAGGCAACCCACGTTACCGCCCTGTAAACGAACACACGTACAGGCACACAGATCCCGAGATGTATTAAAGCGATAGCAAGAAGGCCATCCGGTTACACTGGATGGCCTTCTTTGATAAATTATTTGGGTATGTTTCAAATGAGTTGGATAATCGTGGTCCGGCCCTTTGTAGGGGTTGTTTTTGACGCTTGAAGCGGGCGCAAGGCCCTAGACTACAACTCATTTGTAGAGTGTGTGGCGGGCGGCTGCGCCCCGCCCGCCACACACCCACTTTTTCGTCCCCTTTTCCTCCGCTTGTGAGGGAGAAGGGGGCTGGGGAATGAGAGGGTCAGCACCTAGGGCCGAAGTGCCAACCCATGATGCACCATTCCCACAGTCCCGTTTGCAACCTGGCAAGGGCGGTTGAATAGTTACCAATTATCTCTATAGCCATAAGGAGCGTAAGAAGAGATGGGAAGAATACGTAGATTGGTTCTGGACACGCTGAAACCTCACGAACCTAGCATTGTCGAATGGGCTGCTCTGCTCAGTGACGCGGAAGGGATTTCCGCCGTCAATATCAGCATCTATGAAATAGATCGCAAAGTTGAAAACGCGAAAATTACTATCGAAGGCGATACTATTTCCTTTCAGCGCGTGGCAACGATCATCGAGGAACTCGGTGGAGTCATCCACTCTATCGACGAAGTGGTAGCGGGCAAGGAAATCATCGACGATGCGGCAACACTCCAGGACTAAACAGACCTGGAAAGCATCATGGGCACACTCCAAAGTATCATACAGCACATCCGCGAGTACAACCGTTTAGCCAGCATCGGCCAGATCGCGCGACGTTATTTTGCGATGAATGCCTTCGACGGCGTACTGACCATCATCGGCGTCCTCATGGGCAACTTGACCGCCCACGTGGATAACGCCAGAATTGTTATCAGCACCGGCCTGGCCACCTGTGTCGCCATGGGTGTCTCAGGTTTATGGGGCGCCTATCTCACCGAAGCAGCAGAACGGAAGCGCGAGTTGGTCGAATTGGGACGGCAGACGTTAACCGATCTCGATCACACCTATATCGGCCGTGCTTCACGGATGGCTGCGATTACCGTCTCCATCGTCGACGGTCTCTCGCCTTTTCTAGCAGCCCTGATCGTTTTGATCCCTTTCTTCGTCGTCAGCATCTGGCCGACGATCATGTGGGCTTACTACATCTCCCTGGCATTTGCTCTCTTGACCCTCTTCGGTTTGGGACTCTTCCTCGGTTACACCAGCCAGGAAAACATGCTCTTCTACGGCGTTAAAACCGTGATCGCCGGCATAGTCTCCATTGTCATCAGTGTTCTGCTGAGCGAATAAACCTGTCGCCCGGCTGCTATTGCGGGGATAACTCTTGCCACTTCCCCTGATCGCATCGACCATGCATGCGCCCGGCGATCAGGGCGGAGGCGGCCGCCACGGCTTCCTGCGGGGGTATTGACATCCTCTTGAATCATGTTACCATTGCCACGTGACATCGTTAAAGGATAGGCCATGCAAAGTCTACGCGCGCAGAAGTCCATCTACACGATCCTGATCGCCATTATTGTGGCTACGATACCCTGTTATTGCCTGGGATTCGTCGCCTTGGCCGTGCGTCCTACATCGCCAACACCTACGCTGACCCCCACAGCCACGCTGACGCCCCAACCAGGCGCGACGAACACACCTTATTTGGTCGGCCCCGGCGACAAAGGAGTCAACAAAACATTACGCCCCACCCCCACTCAATGGTTCCCGCCCACCCGCACACCAACGCCGCTCCCCTCCGGAACACCCACGGTGACGCCCACACCGACCCCAACACCTACCGGCACCCTTCAACCCACCTATCCACCGGCGCCAACCGCTACGGCGACTCCCACCGCTACGGCGACAGCGACCGAAACACCGACGCCTACAGCGAGTGCGACGACCACCTCTACACCTACCACCACCCCCACACCGACCGCTACATCCACACCTACCGTCGAGACGCCGACGGATACGCCGACAGCCACGCCTACCCCCACTCAAGAAGCGGCCACCCCCACCGAAACGCCGACACCGACCGAAACGCCCGCATCCAGCAATCCAGCCACGACACCCTGAAAGGATACCTGTGGAAACAACATTCAATCTGCTTAAAACCTTTACCGAAGCGCCCGGCCCCGTAGGGCGGGAACATACCATTCGTGAAATCGTCGCCGAGCACTGGACGCCGCTCGTCGATGAAATACACACAGATGCGCTGGGGAGCCTGATCGCGCTGCGCCATGGCTCCGGTCCACCGCCGCGCCCAAGCCTGATGGCGGCCGCTCATATCGACGAGATCGGCTTGATCGTGACCGGTATCGAAAACAATTTTCTGCGGGTTCAACCCCTCGGCGGCATGGATCGGCGCATCCTCCTGGGGCTGGAAGTGACCGTCCACGGGCAACGGCCTCTGCCGGGCATCATCGGTAGCCGCCCACCGCATGTACTCTCCGCCGCAGAACGCCGCAAAGTGGCCGCCTGGGATGAAGTTTTTGTGGACACCGGCCTGGCAGCCGATGAACTCACGGCCCTCGTCACCGTCGGCGATTCCATCACCGTCGACCGCGAGTTGGTCGCGTTAAAAAACGGCCTGGCAGCCGGCAAGGCGCTCGACAACCGCGCTTCCGTGTTGGCCGTGACGCTGGCTCTGGACATCCTGCGTTCGCGGAACCACACCTGGGACTTCTACGCCGTCGCCACGGCGCAAGAAGAAGTCGGCGTCAAAGGCGCCATCACCAGCGCCTACAGCCTCGCCCCGCACATCGCCATCGCTCTGGACGTGACGTTCGGCAAGCAGCATGACGACGACGGAGCAGGAACCTTCGATTTGGGCCAGGGTCCCACCATCGCTATGGGGCCAAACTTCCACCCCCAGGTAGTCGAACGGCTGATTGCCGCCGCCAACGCTGAAGAAATCCCCTATCAACCCGAACCTGTGGCCGGCGGCAGCGGCACCGATGCCTGGGGCATCCAGGTGGCGCGTGAGGGCATCCCCACCGGCCTGATCGAAATCCCCTTGCGCTACATGCACCAGCCGGTCGAAACGGCTTCCCTGCGTGATATCGAGCGCGCCGGACGCCTGCTTGCCGGCTTTGTCACCCGCTTAGAAGCCGACTTCCGCCCCCACTGGGAGGACGAGCTATGAACGATGTACGTCATGATCCGCTGATCACCACGCTGCAAACCCTGGCGGACCTCACCGGCGTTTCCGGCGACGAAACGAAAGTCCGCCGTGCCATCAAGCCCCTCGTCGAAAACCATGTCGATACGCTGCGCGTTGATGCGCTGGGGAACCTGATCACTTACAAGCGTGGGACGGCAGAAAACCCCCTGCGCGTCCTGGTCACAGCCCACATGGACGAAGTCGGCTTCATGGTCACCGGCCATACCGGTGAGGGCGGCCTGCGCGTTGCAGCCGTCGGCAGTATCCCGGAGCGTTTACTGCCCGGCACCCACGTCTGGGTAGGCCAGGAACCCCTGGCGGGCGTCATCGGACTTCAAGCAATCCATCGTCTCCACGGCGAGAGCTTTCCCCAGGCCGCACCGATTGAAGACCTGGTCGTCGACATCGGCGCGAAAAACAAAGAAGAAGCCCAAGAAGCGGCCCCCCTCGGAACGGTTATCACCTTCGCTACCCGCTGCCGCGAAATGGGCGCCGTCCTCACCGGGAAAGCGTTCGATGATCGCGCCGGCTGCGCTATTTTGGTTGCCTTGTTGCAAGGAGAGCGCCTTCCCTGCGACCTGTACGGCGTTTTCACCGTGCAAGAAGAAGTGGGACTGCGCGGCGCACGGGTGGCGGCCTACGCGGTTGAGCCGGACGTTGGATTCGTGCTGGAAGGCACCCTGGTCGACGATCTGCCCAAGCACGAAAAAGACGTCAGCCCGACGACCGAGCTAGGCAAAGGCCCCGCCATCACCGTGATGGATCGTTCTTACATTACGCCGCCGAGACTGCTCAGCCATGTTCTGAAGACCGCCGCGGTCGAAAGCATCCCCTGTCAACTCAAGCAACCGGGCATCAGCGGCACCGAGGCCGGTGGCATCCACCCTGCACGCGGCGGTGTTCCGGCAATCACCATCGCTGTGCCCTGTCGTTACATCCACAGCCCCCGCGCCGTGCTGCACCCTAACGATCTGGCGAACACCCTGCGGCTGGTGCGCGCTTCCATCGCCCGTCTGACGCCAGAAACCCTGGCGTTCACCTAACCATCCGACTCCCTGACTCACGACTACCCGACTACCTGACTCACGACTACCTGACTATCTAAGGAGACACCCTTGAACCTGAAACTTTTGGAAAAACTTACCCAGACCTTCGGTCCTTCGGGATACGAAGACGAAATCCGCGCCGTCATCCGGGCGGAAGTCGAATCCTTCGCCGACGAGATCCACGTCGACCCTTTGGGAAGCCTGGTGGCGTACCGCCAGGGATCAGGCGGCGGGAAGAAAATTGCGGTCGCCGCGCACATGGACGAAGTCGGGCTGATGGCTACCTATGTCGAAGAGAAAGGCTATGTGCGTTTCACCCTTATCGGGGGAGGAATATGGCCCGGCGTCGGGAGCCGCGTGCGCTTTGCCGACGGTACCACCGGGGTCATTGCCGTTGAGCATCGCGATGACGCGACCACCATGCCCGAAATTCACCATCTCTACATTGACGTAGGTGCGACGGGGCGCGCGGATTGTCCGGTTGTCGTTGGCGCACCGGCTCAGTTCATCGGTCCGCTGGTGCACCAGGGACAACGTGTCATCAGCAAAACGCTGGATGATCGCGTCGGGTGTTACATCCTCATAGAAGTCCTGCGACAACTCAACGATACCCCCCACGACCTCTATGCGATTTTCAGCACCCAGGAAGAGATCACGTTGGCCGGCGCGCGCACCGCGGCGTTCCGCATCGATCCCGACATTGCCATCTCCATCGATGTCACCGCGACCGGCGACACCCCCAAGGCGCTGCCGATGGCCGTCGAATTGGGGAAAGGGCCGGCTATCAAGGTCAAAGACAGCGGCATGATGGCTCACCCGCTGGTGCGGGATAGGCTCGTCGAAGCCGCCAGGAAAGCCGGGGTGCCCTTCCAGATGGAAGTCCTGACCCGGGGTTCCACCGACGCTGCAGCTATGCAATTGGTGCGTTCCGGTGTGCCCAGCGGGTGTCTGAGCATCCCATGCCGCTTCCTGCATAGCCCGTCAGAAATGGCCGACGAAGCTGACATTGACAACGCTATCCGGCTGCTGCTCACCGCGCTACACACCGTCGCGTAAAGCGTTTTTTGCATATTGCCACGGAGATCGGCTCGATCTCCGTGGCAATAAGGTATTCTTCCCCGTGGGGGCGGGCACGGTCGGAGACCGACCCGAGCACTGCCCCATCATTTGCCCTCTACTCCAACAGCACTTCACAGTTTTCGGTTATTATGTTATCATAGAGGTACCTACGGGTTTCATTCACTATTCTAGTCGGCGGGAGAGAACAATGAACCAGAAACATTATTTATGGAGAGTCAGCGTTTGTATCGTGGTCGCGGCCCTGCTGCTGACGGCATGCGGAGGTGGAGAAACCACAACGCCCGTCGTCGAAAATAGCGCTACGACGACAGAGAGCACGGGAGAGACCCCCGCGGTGACCGTTGCACCGGCGGAACCGACGGCAACGCCGGAGCCGCGAGACAGAATCCCGGAGATTCTTGTCGTACATCCTGACGCCTTCGACTTCGAAGTCACCGAGGCGACGAACACCTACGTGTATGTGGTGCCCATCATGGTCGCGGACACGACCGCCTACCTCGAAACCGAACTGAAAGCCCGCGGGTGGGAAGAACTGGGGAAACCGACCGTCATGGGGCACCTGGCGACGCTCATTATGCAGCGCGAAGGCTATCGCTTGACCGTCAGTATGCAAGATAATGAACGTTCGATGACCACGCGCGTGCAGATGCTGCTGATGGAACAGTAAGCGTCTCGAACTTAACGTGTTCTTGATGCCAGGAGATGCCATGTGCCGGCGCAAGCACGAAAATGGCTATCCGACTATAAGACTAACGACTATGAGACTATTTTCGAAGGAGGTTGGGTGGAGAGCCTGGAACTCGTACATCGCATCACAGAAATTATTGTCGATAAACAAGGAGAGGATATTCTTATACTCGATTTACAAGCCATAGCTACCTTTGCCGACTACTTCGTCATCTGTTCCGGCACCAGCCGGCGGCAACTGGATGCCCTGCAAAGTGCGCTGCGCGAAGGGCTGAAGAAAATGGAGGCTCCCATTATGCCGCTCAGTGTAGAAGGGACACCCGATTCCGGGTGGATTTTGATGGATTACAACAGCGTCATTGTGCACCTCTTTGATCCGGAAGTGCGTAGCTTCTACAACCTTGAGGAACTCTGGAAAAAGGGGCGTGTTGTAGTCCACATTCAATAGAACATAGTGCCCTGGGGGGCATCCATCGCCTATCCTTTGAACAGGCCTGAAACGCCATGAGATTTCGGGCCTGTTTTGCTGTCGTCACCACACACCTAATGGGCACTCTGTGAACGCGACTTGTTGACACATGATACATTCTTAGGTATAATTTTGCGGATGAAGCGGAGGGTAAAGCAAGCCAGAAAAAAGAACTGGCCCACCCATCTGCAATGGCTAAAGCCGGGGCTAGGCGTCAAACGTTGGCTGTTGCTCCTGGCCTTCGGAATTGGGTTGTTGAGTTTGGGGGGCGCCTCGGCGATCCGTGCATTTTATCCCCTCCCGCGGTACTTTTACTATGTAACATTGCAATTTCTTCCGCGTTATGTGCGGGTGCTGTTGTTCCTCGTCCTGGGAGGCGGGAGTATCGGCGGTGCACTGTGGGCGCTTAACCGCACCCTGTTGAAGCCCTTTGTCGCCGGGACCTCCGAGTCCATTCCCGGCATGTTGTACAACTACCGCCGACGCGGACGGGGGGCGAAGATCGTGGTCATCGGCGGGGGGCATGGACAGTCCACCGTGTTGCGCGGGCTTAAACAGTACACCTCTAACCTGACCGCTGTGGTCACCGTCGCCGACGATGGGGGATCATCCGGGCGCTTACGCCGCGACCTGGGTATCCTGCCGCCGGGCGACTTCCGCAACTGCATTGCAGCGCTGGCGGACGATGAAGCGTTGATCACACGACTCTACCAATACCGCTTCGCCGGCGGCGACGGTCTCCGTGGACACAGCTTTGGGAACCTTTTCATCAGCGCTATGGTGGACATCACCGGCTCATTCGAGTCTGCTCTCAAGGAATCCAGTCGCGTCCTGGCCGTGCAGGGGCAAGTTTTACCGAGTACCCTCGAAGCCGTGACACTGTGCGCGGATGTGCAACAAAATGATGGCTCGCCGATCCGGGTGTGCGGTGAGTCGAGAATTCCAGAAGTCCACGGACAGGTGCTGCGCGTGATGTTGGAGCCAGCGGCCCCCCGAGCCTATCCGGAGGTCGTGCGGGCCATCCTGGAGGCCGATCTGGTCGTCATCGGGCCGGGGAGCCTCTACACAAGCATCTTGCCCAATCTGTTAGTGCCGGAGATCGCACAGGCCCTGAAAGCAACCGCAGCGCCCAAAGTATACGTCTGTAATGTCGCTACGCAGCCCGGAGAAACCGACGGCTATACAGCGCAAGAACATATCCAGGCGCTCGAAAAGCACCTGGGGACCGGCATTGTCACCACGGCGCTCATCAACACGCGCATCCCTACGGGCGATGCGGCCCAAGCGATAGAATGGGTACAGCCTAACATGGAAACCCATAAAGGCTTCCGGGTCATCACTGAAGACCTGGTTGACGAAACTTTGATCGGACACCACGCAAGTGGCAAAATTGCGCAGACCCTGATGAGCCTGCTCAACCTATAGCGCCATTCAGAATAAGTGCATCCCATTAACCATCTCATGCTTTTAGTCTAGTAAAACAAAAGGAGTGTACGGTATGACTACAAAAGTTGGTATCAACGGTTTTGGCCGTATCGGACGGCAAGTGCTCAAGGCGATACGGGATTATCATTCCGATACCTTGGAAGTCGTAGCTTTCAACGACATCGGTGACCTGAAGACGATGGCCCATCTGCTCAAGTATGACTCCAACTATGGGCGTTTCGACGGCACGATAGAAGTCGCCGAGGACGCGTTGTTCATCGACGGCAAGAAAGTCACCGCCTTCAAGGAGACCGATCCGGGCAAAATTCCATGGGGCGATATGGGTGTCGACATCGTGATTGAGTCCACCGGCCTGTTCACCATCAAGAAAGATGGCGTCAACAAGAAGGGCAAAGTTGTACAAGGCGCGGAAAACCACATCACCCGCGGCGGCGCGAAGAAAGTCATTATTTCGGCCCCTGCCGAAGGCGAAGACATCACCATTGTGATGGGGGTGAACGATGACAAGTACGATCCCGCGCACCATCATGTCATCTCGAATGCTTCCTGCACGACCAACTGTCTGGCGCCGGCCGCCAAGGTCGTCCACGACCACTTCAAGATCGTGCGCGGTTTGATGACCACCGTTCACGCTTACACCAACGACCAGAAGATCCTCGACCTGCCGCACAGCGACCTGCGTCGCGCGCGCGCCGCGGCGCTGAGCATCATTCCCACCACCACCGGTGCGGCGAAGGCCGTCGCCCTCGTCATCCCCGACTTGAAGGGCAAATTCGATGGCTACGCGCTGCGCGTTCCCACCTCGACGGTCTCCATCGTGGATTTCACCGCGCAGATCGAGATCCCCACCACCACCGAGGAACTGCGCCAGGTCTTTCGTGCCGCCGCCGCCGGCCCCCTGCAAGGCATCCTCGCCGCTGTGGATGAACCGCTGGTCAGCATCGACTACAAGGGTGACCCCCATAGCTCCTCCGTGGACCTGCCGTTTACCATGGTCCTCGGCAAGGAAAAGAACGACTTCATCAAGGTCGTGGCCTGGTACGACAACGAGTGGGGGTATAGCGTCCGCACCGCCGATCTGGCGGCGCTTCTGGCGAGTAAGCTCTAAAATCAGAACGTCGGCAAAGCGGCAAAAATCTGCCGCTTTGCCGCTTTGTGAGGTGATTATGAACAAAAAGACAGTTCGTGATGTAGATTTGAAAGGAAAGCATGTCCTGATGCGCGTCGATTTCAATGTCCCGATGGTGGACGGCGTGATCAGCGACGATAAGCGTATCAGAGCCACCCTGCCGACGATTCACTACATTCTGGAGCAGGGCGCGGCGTTGGTGTTGATGTCTCACCTGGGGCGCCCGGCCGGGACGGGATACGAAGCCGAGTTTAGCCTCAAGCCGGTAGCCGTGCGTCTGGCGGAGCTGCTCGGCAGACCGGTCAAGTTTGCCCCCGACTGCATCGGCCCAGAGGTAGAAGCCATGGCCGCCGCCCTGCAACCCGGCGAGGTGATGCTGCTGGAGAACGTCCGTTTCTACAAGGCCGAGACGAAGAACGATCCCAAGATTTCCCAACAATTGGCGAAGTTGGGCGAGATTTTCGTGATGGATGCATTCGGCACCGCCCACCGCGCGCAATCGTCCACCGAGGGTGTGGCGCACTATCTGCCGGCTGTGGCCGGATTTCTGATGGAAAAAGAGATCGCCTTCTTGAGCAAAGCCACCGATAATGTCGAGCATCCCTACGTCGTCATCCTGGGCGGCGCGAAAGTGTCCGACAAAATCGGCGTCATCCAGAATATGATGAAGCTGGCCGACAAGGTACTCATCGGCGGAGGCATGGCGAACACGTTCTTCAAAGCGCAGGGGCTGGAAGTAGGCGACTCGCTGGTCGAAAATGAAGTGCTGGATACGGCCAAAGCGCTCCTCGCCGCCGGCGGCGACAAGCTGGTGCTGCCCGTCGATGCGGTGGTAGGCGACGCTTTCGACAATGACGCTAACCGCAAAGTGGTGCGGGTTACCGCCGTCGAACCCGGCTGGCGGATCCTTGACATCGGCCCGGAAACAATCGCCAGGTATGCTGACATCCTCAAGACGGCCCGCACGGTCGCCTGGAACGGTCCCATGGGCGTGTTCGAGATGCCGAACTTCGCCGCCGGGACGTTCGCCATCGCTCACATTCTGGCGAAACTGGATGCCGTGACCATCATCGGTGGCGGCGATTCGGCCTCGGCGGTGAAGAAAGCCGGCGTCGCCGACAAGATGAGCCACGTCTCCACCGGCGGCGGCGCAAGCCTGGAATTCCTGGAAGGCAAAGTCCTCCCCGGTGTGGCAGCGTTGCAGGACAAGTGATGGGTAAACAGATCATGCGCAAACCCTTTATTGCTGGCAACTGGAAGATGTACAAAACCGTCGCTGAGGGCGTGGCGCTGGCGGAGGGCTTGAAGCAGACGCTGGCGGATGTCACAACGATGGAGCTGGCCGTCTGCACACCGGCGACGGCGCTGATGGCAGTCGGTCAGACGCTCGCAGGGTCGCACATTGGCGTTGGCGCGCAGAATATGTTCTGGAAGGATGAGGGAGCGTTCACCGGTGAGATTTCACCCCTGATGGTCAAAGAGTGGGCGCAGTACGTCATCCTCGGCCACTCCGAACGCCGCCAGTTCTTCGGCGAGACGGATGAAACGGTCAACCTGAAGCTCAAGGCGGCGCTGGCGCACGGCCTGACGCCCATCGTCTGCATCGGCGAGAGCCTGGACCAAAACAAGGCCGGGGAAACGGTGGATTTTGTGGGCAGCCAGATGCGCGGTGCGTTCACGGGCGTCTCCGCCGGGGACGCTGTCAAAGTCGTTCTGGCCTACGAACCCATTTGGGCCATCGGTACCGGGCTGACCGCCACGCCGGAGGACGCCAATCGCATCATCAAAGCGGCCATCCGCGATGTGCTCACGGCGCTGTATGATGCCGAGACTGCCGGAGCCATCCGCGTGCAGTATGGCGGCAGCGTCAAACCGGACAACATGGCCGACTTCATCGTGATGCCGGAAATCGACGGTGCGCTCGTCGGCGGCGCGAGCCTCAAAGTAGACTCGTTCACGGCGATTGTCAAAAATGCCATCGCCGCGCTAAGCGTCTAGTCCCGGTAGATCACAAATTGCTCCGTCAGATCCCCGTCCCGGTCTGGATGTGGCGATCCAGTCCAGACCAAGCAAAATTAGATCTACTGGGTCCATGTCTGTCACTCAACCAAAAGCCGGTCGGATTTACCAATCCGACCGGCTTGCATGGACAGTGCTATACGGAGCGTTCAACTTGCTTCCTGCACAGTCTGATCGATTATCTGCACCAATTCACTCGGCTTGACGAACTTGTTCAGATACAAATTGGCGCCTGCATCCATAGCCCGGGCGCGCTTTAATTCGTCGGTGCTGGCCGTCAACATGATCACGGGCAGTGCATTATAAGATGGCATCATACGCAATTGTTGTAAAAATGTGATGCCGTCCATGTTCGGCATGGCAACATCCAAAAGCATAATATTGACCGGATGCTCGGTCAGTTGTTCCAACGCCTCTTTAGCATCACAGGCCATCAACACACGGTACGACGTTTTGCCGAGCACGTACCCCAACATCCGTCGAATGGATAATTCGTCATCCACAACCAAAATTGTCGCCATCACTGCTGCCCCCTGTGGTTAATGCTCCATAGAAACTACTTCTATACTATCAAAATTTCCGTCTAAAACAGTTAAGGTAGCATTAACAAGGTGTTGACAGAGTGTTACACAAACAGTGGACATATCTATCCGGACTCGTCAACCTTATGAACCATCCCCAAAGTCCCATTCACAACCTGGCAAGGGTGGCTGAATAGTTACCAGGGGACGACCTCTCTTACACAAGGACAGGCAGCCGGCCGGAGACATGGACCTTGCCATGCCGACAGCCGACTGCCTGTCTTAACCGTTGGGGAAGGCGGGACTTGAACCCGCACGCTTTGCAGCACATGATCCTAAGTCATGCTCGTCTGCCACTTCCGACACTTCCCCTACAAGAACATGGTTCTTCAGGATTTCGTGGGGTCGAAATAAAACTTGGGTGACGAGATATTCGTGTTTCTTATGCGCCCATTCCCCCTGCCCCATTCCCCTCCGCTTGCGGGGGAGAAGGGAGCCAGGGGATGAGAGGGTTATCACCGCTGGCCGAAGTATCAACCCATTATGTACCATCCCCAAAGCCCCGTTTACGACCTGGCAAAAACGGCTGAATAGTTACAAAAAATCAACGCAATCCGTGTCATCCGCGGCCAAAACTAAAGCCGTTTTTCCATCACCACGCCAGATCCCAGAGCACCAGGAACGTTTAGGGCGGGTAGGCGAATTGCCAATTTGCCTACCCCACAAGCGCCATTATACACGAAATTCAAAGACGACAAAAATCGCCCCTTTACTGGGCCGCGAGCTCCTCACCAAAAGCCAACAAGGCGCCGACTTCCTCGTCGGAGCGTCCCTCGGCATAGACGCGCAGCACCGGTTCGGTTCCTGAAGGCCGAATGAGCAGCCAGGAATCGTCGGCCAGAATGTACTTCACGCCGTCTAAGGTACTAACTTCGATCACCGCTTCACCCGCCAGTGTAGCCGGTGCATGTTCGGCGAGCCGCGCGACCATGGTTTTCTTCGGTACGGGACGCTGCAACGGAATATCGGTGCGGGCATACCGCGCCGGGCCGACTTTCCGCTGGATGTCGGCGACCAGTTCGTGCAATGGCGCTTTCGCGTCCGCCATCACTTCGAGCAGCAGCAATCCCATCAAGATGCCATCCCCTTCGGGGATATGGCCCTTGATCGATAGACCGCCGGATTCCTCGCCGCCTATCAACACTTCGCCATCGAGCATATAGTCGGCGATGTAATTGAAGCCCACCGGCGTCTCATACAAGGGCAGCCCGTAACTTTTTGCCAGGCGATCGACCATGCGGGTCGTCGAGACGCTCTTGACCACTGCGCCGGTCCAGCCACGCTTCTCCACCAGATAACGCAGCGTCAGGGCAAAGATGTGATGTGGGTCGATAAAGTCGCCGTGGGCATCCATCGCGCCGATGCGATCCGCGTCGCCGTCTGTCGCCAGCCCCACGTCGGCGTGATAGGTCTGAATGGCTGCCGTCAATGCCTGCAAGAAATGTGCTAACGGCTCAGGATGGATTCCACCAAAACCGGGATTCATTTCACAGCGGATTTCATGCAAATGGCAGCGCGTGCGGCTCAACATATCACGGAAAGCTCCACGCCCGGAGCCATACATCCCATCGGCGACGACTTGCAGCTCGCCTTTGGAGACGGTATCCATATCGACCAGCGTGGACAGGTGTTGATAGTAGGCCCACGCCGGGTCAAAAAGCCGGATCAGACCGAGGTTGGTGGCTTGCTGATATTCCATGATGTTGGGACCGCGGGCCTCGCGCTGGTTGCGCTCGAGCAAAGCCTCGACCTGGCGCGCCTGCTCCGGCAACGCCGAACCGCCGAAAGACGCCTTGAGTTTGACGCCATTGTAGCGGGGAGGATTATGACTGGCCGTGATCATCACCCCCGCTTCGGCTTTTTTGTCCACGACGGCGTAGGAAACGGCCGGGGTGGGCGCATCGGCGCGGGTGAGATGGGCGACAATGCCGTTGCCGGCCATGACGCGCGCCACCTCGCGCGCATAGCGATCCGAAAGGAAACGTGTGTCATAGCCGATAACGACCTCAGCCTGAGGACGCTCGCTCTGTTCGCGCACGTAGTCCGCAATCGCTTGCGCCAACAGACGCACGTTCTCGAAGGTAAATGTATCGCTGATGACCGCCCGCCAACCATCTGTACCAAATGCAATCGTCATAACCCTCCTCCTTGGTCATCAACCGGGTTCTTCAGGGCTTCGTGGGGTCGAAATAAAAAAACCAGTCACGGATTTACACGCCAAGTATAAAAATCAGTGAAAATCTGTATCATCCGTGGCAAAAACTAAAGCCGCTTTTCCATCACCATGCAAAGTCCCCCAGAACCATCAAGCGTAGATTACGGTTTTTCCATTTCTGCCAGGGCCGTGTAAGCCGGACGCACCGCCCCTCCCTGCCACAGGTCAGGGTCCGTGTCGCCACATCCCCACCAGAAGGGGTCGACAATTCCCCACCAGAACTCCTCGTCGTCCGGCGACCAGTGCGGGTCGGGCAGGTTCCACACAAACATCGGCCCTATCCAGGGCGACCAATGCTCACGCGCATACCGGAAAGCCCGCACCAGATAATCGGCCTGCTGCTCCGGCGTCACGGCGAACCAGGCGTAATCAGGATGTTCGGGGCGGTTGTCGGTATGCCAGCCAAATTCCAGGATCGCCACCTGCGTAGCGCCGTCGCCATACTGCTCCATAATCGCGCGCATCGCCTCGACATGGCGGAAACAAAAGACAGGATGGCCGCCGTAGCCATTCTCCGGGTTCGCCGCTTCGTCGGGAGATACTTCCGGCGGCGCTTTATAGCCGGGGGCATTCAGCCCCAACAGGTCAAAATAAGGTGCGGCGCCGGCTTCATACATCCCGATCAGATAATCAACATCCGGTATAGCCTCCGGCGGGCCGGAACCGGTCGGTGCAAGCCCCGCCGAGATGACCAAAGCTGCGGGATCTGCCGTTTTGATGCCGATGTAGCACGTTTTCAGGACATCAACGTAACTAGCAGGGTCAGGCATCTGACCGTTCCACTCACGGGCCAGATTGGGTTCGTTCCAGACCTGGTAGCCGCGCACCCGTCCCTTGTAGCGCTCGGCCATCGTCTGACAGAAAACGCCAAACGCCGTCACATCCACCGGCAACATCCGTCCGTGCGCATCCGGCTCCGACGGCACCGCCCAGGCGGGCGGATGATCCAGGCGGAAGATCAGGTTCACTTCCGCTTTCTCCGCCTCTTGGATGAGACGATCCGAACCGGCCCACACGTATCGCCCTGGACCGTCGCCTTCTACGTCTTGCCAGGCCAGCCGCTGCTTGACCCAGGTGAACCCCGCCTCGTGGATCAGCGGCCAATCGCGCCGCAGGGCAGCCCAGGGGTCCCACCACATATGGATGTTGATGCCGTATTCGGGCGAATCGAAGCGCCCCGATATGGGCCACGAGGTTGGCGTTGGCTGCGGCGTAGGAGTGGGGGAGAACGTCGTGGGACGCAGTGTCCCTAACTGGTCAATCAACATCACGACGATGGCCAAGATGACGGTGACCAGGACGACCAGGACACGGCGTCGACGCCGTGTCGCCCGCCGGAGCGTTTCAGACAAAGGAGCCGATGTCATCGTGAACGATTAGGGGATCTTGGGCATCTCTCCCAACGCGCCGTAGGCCGGGCGGGCCGCGCCTTGCAGGTCCAGGATGCTGTAAGGGGCGTTGGGGTCGGTTGCACCGATCCCTCCTTTGTAGGAATAATCCAGGTTCCACAGAAACGCCAGGTGGACAAAGCCCCATTCGCGCATCAACTGAAAAGCCTGGACATCCCATTCAGCCTGTTCCGCCAGTGTATTATCCTGGGCAAACTCGAAGCCCGTCGGTGTCGCCCCAAAACCCTCGGATGTGGCCCAGCCAAACTCGGTCACGCACAGCGGCTTATTGAAGCCCGCTTTCTGCACCATCTCATGGTACCCCCAGAGCGTGCTCTTGAAGGACCAGGAATGATCGGGATTGTCGAACGGGCCGCGAAATTGGGCCGTCGGGTCGTTGTACCCCTCGTCCCACGCCACGTCAGGCGGCATGTTGATACCGTTGTGATGGGCGCCCACACAATCGGCATAGTCGAGGAACCCCGCGTCGATCATCTGCTGAAAATAGAGGAAGTCATCCATATAAATCACGCGGTTGGGGTTGGTGGAGTCGGTCGCCGAAGCGCCCACCGGCGACAGCGCCCCGCTGATGACGATGATGTTGGGATCGCGGCTTTTGATGGTCTGGTAAGAAAGGCGCAACATCTCCACATAACTGGCCGCTTTCACCCCTTCGGCGGTGTCCCACTCGCGGTCCAGGTTTTGTTCATTCCAGACCTCAATAGCATGGATTTTTCCCTTGTAACGGTCGACCATTTCGCCCAAAAAGTTTGTAAACAAGGTCAAATCGTCGGGCGGCGCCGCCTGCGGATTAGCGTCAAAGTAGGTGCGGGACCAATCCGGCGCCCCGACGACGCTTAGCAGCACTTTCAAACCACGCTCGTTGGCGAAATCAACCATGACATCGTAGCCGCTCCAATCCATCTGCCCCGGCGCGGTTGAGAAGTGATCCCACCGCACCTGCTGTTTGACCCAGTTGAACTTGAGTTGATACGCAATCTGGTCGAGCGTGTAATCCGGCAAGCTGATGGCGTGCGCGGCAATGCCATAGCCAAATTCGCCCCACGGCAACGGCGCAAGCGTAGGATTACTCTGCCCGCTGCTCTCCGGCGTTGGCGTGGGCAAGATGATCATGCCGCCCGGTGTTGGCGTCGGATGTTCCGCCAGCGGTGTGTTCGTCACCGTGGCAGCCGGCGGCATCGTTGCCGGCGCGTTACGTCCCGCGGGTAAGTGAATCCAACCCAAGACGCACGCCAACGCGAGCGCCAACAGTACACACCAGATCACGATCGCCACAACCAGTTTACGGCCTTTTAAACCGGCAAAAATGTCCCCCACATGTTGCAGAAATGGGCTATCCATCAATCCTCCATGCTATTCTTGAGTGCTATTCTTGAGTGCTATCCTTGAGATGGAAACCTGATGAAGGTTTGTGTATCCATGCATGTCAGTCGGGAATTCCGTTTTGGCTCTCTGGGATTTTGCGTGGTGATGGAAAAACGGCTTGAGTTTTTGCCGCGGATGACACGGATTTTCACTGATTTTTTATACTTTGCGTGTAAATCCGTGGCTGGTTTTTTATTTCGACCCCACAAAGTCCTGAAGAACCTCCGTTTTTTATCCCCACCCCAGATCCTTCATCATGGGGGCACGGGGGGACAATGGAGTATGAGCATCGGCAGGGGAATCTTCGCGGTGCTCAGGCGGGCCGGCGGCCGACATTCGATTTTCGACATGGTCTGAGAAGGCTACTGCGCCGGCCATTTGCGTGGCCTCTGAGGGGTGCATTTGCGCCGCCAGATCGTCCACGAGATCCGCCACTTCCGCATCGGTCGCACCTTCGGCTCGTCTGGCGAGCAACTCGCGGTACGAGGGGCTTCCATAAACTCCCTCCGCCTCCTCAAGTCGTCCGGACTGCTGCAAAAAACGTGCTATGGCACGTTGATCATCGCTGTCGACCTGCGTCGCCGCCTCCTGGAATTGGCGCGCGTGATGTTTTTCGCCGTGAATCACGTTGGCCGTGGAAATCAAGCGCGTGACGGCCGTCGTTCCGCAACGCGGGCAGGGAGGAGGAGGCGCATCGATATGCTTCGCCAGGTGGCGAAATCGCCCTTCACATACAGCGCAGTAATACTCGTAAATTGGCATAGACTCCAGATTCAGCACCGGCTCCGCGCTGTTTCCGGCAGGAGCCTGATTCTATCTTTACAAGCATAAGTATACCCGCCTTCCAGAAAGGAGCAAGCGCAGCTATGAGGTTTCCGCCCACGTCTGGATCTGCGGCGGCTCAAGACTGGAGACCGGCCACAGTCCTTCAAGTGTCATTCCCAGATAGCTAGCGACTCTTTGCCAGTAATCTGCCGTATACCCGCGGCCTGCCGATGGTTTATGAGTCCGAACGAGGTAAGGGGTTGTCAGGCCGGTCGCAGAGAATAGCATGCCCGCCGCTGCGATTGGTATGCAGGGTATAGGTGTTTCCGCCGCTGGTGAGGACGATGCGATAACCAGGGGTGATGACCATCAAGCACTGCTCGCCCGGCCTGGCGCATCCCAAACAGGAATTCGCCCACTCTACGGCTTCCACAGTGAGCACAGCTACCGACTCTCTCGTCACACCGACCTGCTCAATCAACACTTGGATCGCCGCCTCGACGGCGGGATTGTCCTGAGCCGTTGCCGTGGGCCGGACAGCCGTGGGTGTGCAGATGACAAACAACTTCGGATTCTCCGGCATGTGGACGTTATAGGTATGGCCGGCAGTATCGGTGAAGACAGTGCGCCAGCCCGGTGTCAAGACTTGCGCGTACATTTTCCCTGCTTGTGGACATCCCAGACTGGCATCCGGCCAGACGACCTCTTCTGTGGAGACCAATGTTAGCTCCGCCGGGGCAATCTGCACCTGCTCGGCAACGAGTTGACGCAAAGTGGTTATCGCTGCATCCTCCATGACGTTTGGCAACGAGGATGTCGGCAGCACCGACAACGGCGGCGTCGGCTGCACCGACGGCGAGCGCTCCCGGTCGCTATCCGCTACTGGCGTCCCCCCGGCAGGCGCGTCCGACACGCCACCGGCACACGCCGCCAGTAATAACATCAAAAATACAAGCCCTAACCAGAGATGTTTCATTCCGTCCTCCTTTTGTAGAGCGAATTGGCAACTCGCGCTATACGTTCATACTGTTTGCATACCATAGACGCTCAAAAAATACTCGAGGTTCCCTGTTGAAGTTGATTTGCTCTTCCTCTACCTGCGAGTATAATCCACTAAACGTAACTATTCAGCCACCCTGGCCGGGTGGCGAACGGGACTTTGGGGAGGGTGCATAGTAGGTTGCCCCTTCGGTCATAGGTGCTGACCCTCTCATCTCCCAACCCCCTTCTCCCCCGCAAGCGGGGAAGAAGGGGGCGAAAAAGAGGGGGGATGGGCTGATAAAAGCACGCAATCTCGTCATCCATAAGCACTTTGCATACCAAAATCCGCGCAAGACCTGATATAGAGAATAAGTTGCTTTGCCAGGTTTCTGAGCCTGAATAGATACCACAGGACTTACGCCAGCCTGGCTCGAATCAAGCGGCGGAGGATTTGGAGTGATGCCTTCAGGCGTCTCTTAGGAGCTAAGAACGGCTAAAGCCGTCACTACAAACGGAAATTTGCGTAAGTCCTATACCAATAAACAACATGGAGAAAACGTGAATCCAATCCTGACCCGCCATTTATACGGCAGCGTGCGCAAGAAGCGTTTTTTTTGGTTCTTGAGCCTTTATCTCTTGTGTATTGGGCTATTAGCTCTTTTCTTTGTATTGGTGATTGCGGTTCCGCTTTTCAGCAGCACTTCCACAACCTCGATGCTCAATATCTTCACCGGCGGGCGATCTTTGTACTGGTTCTCAAGCGTGATTCTGATTCTGACGTCCAGCTTGCTCGTTCCCATCAATGCGTTAGGTGCATTCGCCGGGGAACGCGAAAATCGGACCATAGAACTCCTGGTTACAACTACCCTCAAGGCCCGCGACATCGTCCTGGGAAAACTGACTTCTGCCGGGGCGACGGGGGCTATCTACGTTCTGGCGCCCCTCCCGTTGTTAATGACCGGATTTTGGTTGGGCGGTGTCACCATCGAAGAATTGGGAATCACGCTGGTCTTCCTTGTGCTGACGATGAGCATGAGCATCGCCTGGGCGTTGTTTATCTCTTCCTTTGCGCGCAAGACAATCGCCGCGGTCTTAATTTTTTTTGGACTGACTCTGGCCTCCACTCCCATCATTCTCATTCTGGGGGTGGCGCTCGGCGGATTATCTCAAGCATGGCAATACAATACCGTTACCAACATACAACCTTTCTGGATCGAAGCTATGATCCAATACGGTTGGGTCATCCTGGCCGGATTCCACCCCCTGGTCGCCGCTATTGTGACGGAGGCGATGATCTTCCAGCAAGATTCGTGGCTGTTGCTCCACTTCACAGTCGAACGTTCCAACGTCATCACCGGCGCTACCATCACCGGCAGTCTGACACTTCCCTCACCGTGGATCACCTTCACGATCTTCGCCATCATCGCCACGGCCGTGCTTTTGCGGATAACCATCTGGCGAATAGGACGAACGGAGCGTTGATATGAAGCCGGCTCTCGATCACGAAATCGCGCGTCTAACACGCGCGCTCCGTTGGCACAGAGCGGTCTATGGCAGCGGATGGGGCGTCGTCGGTGCGCTGGCCGGGATTCTCATTATGGCCGGCATCGCGCGCCTCACCCCGCTGTGGCACCAGGCCGAGTTACGGCTGGCTGGCGTCTGGGCTGTGGGCGGGGGACTCTTCCTGGGATCCCTGCTCGGCTATGCATGGCCTGCCCCTTTATCGCGGCGACTGAGAATGTTCGACCGGCGACTCCATCTTGCCGACCGCCTGACGACCGCCTGGGAACTCTCACAAGGTCGCATCAACGCTCCTGCAGCGCTCACCCGCCTGCAACAAGAAGAGACGTTGACTGCCGTGCGCGCCATCGATCCCCGACCTGCCTTCCCCCTGCGTCCACCACGCGCCGCGGGCATCCTGGCGCTCGTATTACTGCTGGGGCTTATCCCGGCGCTCTTCCTCGCCAATCCCCAAGAGAGCGTACTCGCCCGCCGCGAGGCGCAACAGCAAGCCACAGAAGCCGCCATCGCCCAACTGGAGACGGCGCAAGAAGCTCTGGCAGACAGCTCGACGCTCTCCGCGGCGGAACGTGAAGTTGCCCTCAAGGCGCTCGAAGAAGCGCTGGCCACCCTGCGCGACCGGCACAGCACGTCCGAAGAACAACGCACGGCCCTCTCCGAAGCGGAGCGTCAACTGGCAGCGCTCCGCTCACCGGAAGCCGCCGCGCAGGTCCAACGCCTGGCAGAAGCTGCTCCCCTCTCCTCCGCCGAAATTGTGCAACCGTTGACCACGGCCCTGCAACAAGGCGATCCAGAAGCCGCGGCGGAATATCTCCGCAGCCTGATCGATCCGACGTACCAACAGTCCCTCACGGCTGAGGAAATGCTGGCATTGGCTGACGCTTTCACCCAAATCGCCGACACCTTGCAAAGCACCGATCCCGCGCTGGCGGAACAGTTCCAGGATATCGCCCAGGAGCTCTACAGCGGCGACATAGCTTCCGCCAGTGAAGCCGTGCAGCGCGCCGCGGACACTCTCTCTGCGACCGCCCAGGCCGATGCTCCCAATCAAACCCTGGAGCAGGCGCAGGCCAGCCTTCAACAGGCCCAGGAGAGCCTGGGAGACGCGCAACGCCCCACAACGGCTCAAGCGTCAGCGGAAAACGCTGCAACGCAACCTGGTGCCGCAGCAGGGCCAGGGAAGCCGAAAACGGGAGCAGACCCGGGCGCCGGCGATGAACCCGGCGGGATCGCCGTCGGCGGACATCACGAGGACGTGGGCAGTAGCAACCCTTATGGGGCTGAAGAAGCGCCGCGCCTCAGCGGGCAAGGGGGTGATATCACCCTTCCCCGCCAGGAAACGTTCGGCCCGCCGCAAACCACCCTCGGAACACCAGGAGACACGCGCGTCCCTTATGAGGATGTCTACACTACCTACGTCGAAGCCGCCAGGGCCGATCTCGCCCGTAGCGCATATCCGCCGGCACTGCGCGCCTATGTGCGCGAGTATTTCAATGGGCTGGAGCCGTAAGTTTGATGTATCTATTCAGGCCAGTCCATCGTGACAGAAATTTCACACCCGTTAGCCAGGCGCGGAGCGGATTGTCATGCGCGGAGCGGATTGTCATGCACGGAGCGGATCGCCAGATCCGCGATTCTTGCGCGCTTTTGGCCTACAGAGTGCTTGGGGATGACAAGATAGGCATACTTCTATGTGCCCATTCCCCCTGTTGACAAATATGCCATTTGCGCTACACTCAGTGTTGTATCCAAAGCCATAGGGACAAAGTCTCGATGAAAAATAGAGCTGTTTTGAGCGTCAATAACCAGCAGCAGCGACTTCGGCAGAAGTCCGGTTAGTGCTGCCTAGTTGTGGAGGGGTTTTAGAACCAGCCTACCGGAAACCGGCAGGCTGGTTCTCTTTTTATAAGAATTCATCTCAGCGGATCTACCGGCCAGAAAGGAGAGAGGAAAATGGTCACTGAAGTCGTAACTCGCGCTAAGGAAGACGATATTCGTTTTGTGAGTTTTCAATTTACCGATATTTTCGGTACGATCAAAAGCGTCACCCTGCCCATTACCCAACTCGAGGAAGCCTTGCAGGAAGGGATTTTCTTCGATGGATCGTCCGTGCAGGGATTTGCACGCATCTTTGAGAGCGACATGATTCTTGTCCCGGATTCTTCGACCTACCGCGTCCTGCCGTGGAGCGTCCCCGAGCGCCGTCGCGCCCGTATTATCTGCGATGTATACACGACCGACGGCAAACCCTTGCTCAGTTCCCCCCGAACGATCTTGCAGCGGGTATTGGAGCGGGCAAGTGCTATGGGATACACCTATAACGTGGGACCCGAACTGGAATTCTTTTTGTTCAAGCGTAATGGCGACAAACCGTTCCAACCGGTGCCGCACGATATCGGCGGCTACTTCGATTTTTCACCCCGCGATGAAGCGCAACAGGTGCGCAGTGAAATCATCATCGCGTTGGAGGCGCTCGGCATCCACGTCGAGATGGCCCATCACGAAGTCGCCGCCGGGCAACACGAGATTGATTTCCGCTACGCGGACGCCCTCACCACCGCCGACAGCGCCATCACATTGAAATATACGGTACGGGCGATTGCGGCCACCTACGGCATTTACGCCAGCTTTATGCCCAAGCCCATCTTCGGCACCAACGGTTCGGGGATGCACACCCATCAAAGTATGAGCGACGGCCACGGCAAAAACGTCTTCTACGCTGTCGATGATCCTTATCATCTCTCGAAACTCGCGTATCATTTTCTCGCCGGCCAAATGGCGCACGCGCGGGCGCTCGCGGCCATTGGCGCGCCCACGGTGAATAGCTACAAACGTCTGACCCCCGGCTACGAAGCGCCGGTCTACATCTGCTGGGCGCACCGCAACCGCTCGGCGATGATCCGCGTTCCGGCAACCCGTCCCGGCAAAGAAGCCGCAACGCGCATCGAACTGCGCTGCCCCGATCCCAGCAGTAATCCCTACCTGCTCTTCGCCGTCATGCTGGCGGCAGGCCTGGACGGCGTCGAGCGCCAACTCGAAGCGCCGGAGCCGGTCAATGAAGACATCTACCACCTGCAAGAATCCGATCTGGCGGAACGGTCCATCGGGACACTGCCCGGCACCCTCTCCGAAGCCCTCGACGCGCTGGAACAGGATAAGGTCATCATGGAAGCGCTAGGCGAAGCGGTTAGCGAGACGTTCATTCGCGCCAAACGCGCGGAATGGGACGAATACCGCATCCGCGTCACCCCCTGGGAATTGGAGCGGTATCTGGAAACCGCGTAAAGGCTTGCCGCCTGATATTTTCGTTTCTCTGGGACTTTACGTGGTGATGGGAAAACGGCTTTAGTTTTTGCCACGGATGACACGGATTGCACTGATTTTTTTATACTTTTCGTGTAAATCCGTGGCCGGTTTCTTATTTCGACCCCATGAAACTCTGAAGGGTAACTATCAGGCTAGTAAACCTGACGAAGCCACTTATTCCCTATGCCAGGTTTGGCGTAGACTTTGGTAGGCCAGGTGCTTCTGTATGACAAGATATGCGTGTTTCTATCAGCCCATCCCCCCTGCCCCCCTTCCCTCCAGGAAGGGGGATTTTGGGTGGGGGTGTCGCCACACCCCCCTTTTGCCCCCTTCTTCCCCGCTGGCGGGAGAGAAGGGGGGTGGGGGATGAGAGGGTCAGCGCCTGCCGCAGGGGTAACCTGTTATGTGCCCTCCCCAAAGTCCCGTTTGCCACCTGGCAAGGGTGGCTGAATAGTGACCCCTGAAGAACCATATTTTCCCATGCCTCGGCGGCCGTGCGGGGCATTGTAGTGGTTGTGAATTGTCAAAATCGCCGATTTCCAGTATAACACAGGCATCCATTCTATCCCTTGAAGGTGTACTATGGGCAAACAGGCCATTCGCATCACCTATACTGCCGGGGGCGGCGTGCTCACCAATGCCGCAGGGACCGACGTGCTTCTGCTGATCCGTCCCGCGCGTGACGAGGTGCGCCTGCCCAAAGGCCACATCGAACCAGAGGAAAGCGCCGCCGACGCCGCACTGCGCGAGGTCGTCGAAGAGACCGGTTATGATGACATCGAAATCGTCGCCGATCTGGGGGAGCAATGGATTGCTTTCCCCCTCGGTGACAAAATCGTGCGCCGTACCGAGCATTACTTCCTGATGCGGGCGCGTTCGTTGCACCAGACCGAGCGTCCCCGGCTCGATGAACAGCAATTCTTCACCATCTGGGTGCCATGGAACGAGGCCATAACGCATCTCACGTTCGAGGTGGAACAAGAATGGATTCGTCGGGCGCGGCAAAGGCTGGAGCGCCCCGCATGACAACATCGTCCTCCTCCGCGCGTGAAGCCATCCTGGAGATCCACCGTCAACTGTGCGAAGTCTACGGCGACCACCCCTGGCAACCCGAAGGCGACCCCCTGGCCGCCTTGGTCAACACCATTTTGAGCCAGAATACCAACGACCGTAACCGCGACAGCGCTTACATACGTCTGCGCGAGCAATTCCCCACATGGGAAGCGGTGCGGGACGCACCGCCGGAGGCAGTCATCGCGGCCATTCGTCCGGCCGGGCTGGCGCCTTCCAAGGGACCGCGTATCCAGGATGCGCTCCGGCAAATTACCGCAGAACGCGGTGAATTATCACTGGATTTCCTGCAGGCGCTCCCACTGGAGGAAGCACGCCAATGGCTGATGCACCTTAACGGCGTCGGCCCCAAAACCGCCGCTATCGTGCTGCTCTTTGCGCTCGGCAGGGCGGCCTTTCCGGTTGACACGCACATCCACCGCGTCACCCGCCGGTTGGGGCTCATCCCGGCGACAACGTCACGGGAGAAAGCGCACACGTTGTTGGAAGCACTGGTTCCGCCGGAGTTATATGGGTCATTCCACCTGAACGTCATCGCGCACGGGCGGCAAATCTGCCACGCGCGTCATCCTGAGTGTGACGTATGTCCACTGCAAAGTTACTGCGCTTATTACCACAATTCACAGCAAGGAGGGTCATAGGGCAGATCGACGGCCGGGCTACGTGCCACCCGCTACGCCACCCCACGTCCAGGATGACCGGCGCCAGAAGCAAGCAAAGGCGATAAGGAGTGGGCAGTTCGCAAAATGTTTAGGTCGGACAAATCCTTACATTCTTTTCCACAGCACTCTGCCCACGACAAGCAATACTTCTAGGGGTCGAGAAAGTCAGAGACCCTACTAGTGCCGAATAGAAAAATTGTTATCCACATGCCTAAGAGCAAGATTAAAACTAGAGGCATTTTAAGATAAAAACCGCCCTGGAGCATTGCCTCTTTGGCTTTTCTTTGGTAAAATGTAATGGGTTGCTTGAGAAGAAAGGGAGAGGTCTCCTCTTAGCCCTCCCTCCAAACGACGCCGTTAGCGGACAAGTGACCTTCCTTTTGTTACCATCCTGTTGATGATATTATCCTGGCAAAATAGTTCAAGGGGAATTGTATGAATGATATAAACCCCCAAAGATTATGGCAGGCTGCCTTAGGGGAACTGGAACTACAGATGACGCGCGCCACTTTTGACACATGGTTGCGGGATACCCATTGCATCGGCATGGAAAATGGAGATACCCTGGTTATCAGTGTGAAGAATGGCTACGCGGTCGAATGGTTAGAAAACCGTCTGCGTACCGTCATCCACCGCACACTTCATCGTCTCACCCAGCGGGAAGAGATAAACACGCGTTTTGTCGTTTGGCAGCCTCTGCACAACAACGGGCATGAACCTCCCCCTGTCCTCATCCAGAATGTGGAAGAAATCTCGTCGCCGGCCCCGGTCCGTGATCCCGGCCTGAATGCGAGTTACACCTTCAATAACTTTGTGGTAGGGCCAAGCAACCGGCTGGCCCAGGCGGCCTCCCAGGCCGTCGCCGAGACGCCGGCGCGGGCGTATAATCCGCTTTTCATCCACGGTGGGGTGGGACTGGGGAAAACCCACCTGCTACACGCGATCGGGCACAAGTGCTACCGGCATGGGATGCAAGTTCTTTACATCTCTTCGGAAACGTTTACCAACGATCTCATCGAGGCTATCCGCACCCATACGACGGAGCTCTTCCGTGAAAAGTATCGCACAGCGGATATCCTCCTCGTCGATGACATCCAGTTCATCGCCGGGAAAGAAAGCACCCAGGAAGAATTCTTTCACACGTTCAACGCCCTGCGTGATGCCGACCATCAGATTGTCCTCAGCAGTGACCGCATCCCCAAAGCCATGATCACGCTGGAAGAACGGTTGCGCTCGCGTTTTGAGTGGGGGCTGATCGTCGATATCCAACCCCCGGATTACGAAACCCGCGTGGCGATTTTGCAATCGAAGGCCGAGTGGCTGAGGGTCAATGTCCCCAACGAAATCTTAAGCTACATTGCCACCAATATCGAAAGCAACATCCGCGAGTTGGAAGGAGCGCTCAACCGGGTGCTGGCGATGGCTCGCTTGACCGATCTCCCTCTCACGCGGCAGGTGGTCGAAAACGCGCTCGCCGATTTGCTTCCGCACCGCCCCGAGATCTCGGCAGCGCAAATTCTCAGCGCCGTCGCCGCCTATTACGGCATCACGGAGGACGATTTACGCGGTGTGCAACGCCATCATCGCATTGCCCAACCCCGGCAGATTGCCATGTACCTTCTGCGTGAGGAAACGAATGCCTCGTTGCCCCAAATCGGTGCCGAGTTGGGCGGGCGCGATCATACCACGGTGCTTTATGGGTATGAGCGCGTGCGCGCGCGGCTGGAGCACGACGATCAGCTCAAACGGGAAGTACTCACCCTGAAAGAACAATTGTACGCTCAAAACTGACAGCCGGTTAGACAGACAGATGCCTGTTACAATACCTTCGCCAAAATGAGGCTCTTGTAGTATAAGAGATTCCAGCACCAGTGGAGCCAGCTTATACGACAAGGAGCCTCAAATGGACATTCTAGCACTTTTACAGTGTCTTGCACCTTACATTAG
>Ga0208196_1000405_pt1 | contig 58899 bp, 49 predicted proteins | sample AD_JPNNA7_MetaG_FD_184443 | JGI IMG/M metagenome (GOLD analysis project Ga0208196, IMG submission 184443) | Active sludge microbial communities of municipal wastewater-treating anaerobic digesters from Japan - AD_JPNNA7_MetaG (SPAdes) (version 2) | ecosystem: Engineered > Bioreactor > Anaerobic...
CCAGATCCGGCCGCCGTGGCGGTGGATGATCCGCTGGGCGATCGCCAGCCCCACCCCCGTCCCCTCGAATTCCCGGGCGCCGTGGAGGCGCTGGAAGACCCCGAAGAGCTTGCCCCCATAGGCCATGTCGAACCCCGCCCCGTTGTCCCGGACGAAGTACACCGGTCCTTGCCGGTCCGCCGCCGGCATCTTTCCGTCCGGCTCGCCCCCGGCGGCCTCGTCCGGCCTCCCGCCCCTTCGCTCCCGGCCCGTAGCGTCCGGCGCGACCCCCACCTCGATGAGCGCCCGCTCCCGCCGTCCGGAAAACTTCACGGCGTTGCCGATGAGATTCACCCAGACCTGGCGCAGGAGCGTCGGGTCGCCCTGGGCCGGAGGCAGGGGGGCGACGCGGAAGTCGATCCGCACCCGCTCCGCCGGCGCCGTCAGCTCGAAGAAGGCCGCCTGCGCCAGGGCGGTCATGTCCACCTCCCGCCGCCGCAGCTCCGCCCGGCCGACCCGGGAGAAGGACAGGAGATCGTCGATGAGCCGCCCCATGTCCCGGGTGCTGTCCCGGATCACCCCGCAGATCCGCCGCCCTTCGTCGTCCAGACGCCCGCCGTAGTCCTCCGTCAGCATCCGCGTATAGCCGTCGATGGCCCGGAGCGGCGCCCGCAGGTCGTGGGACACCGAATAGCTAAAGGCCTCCAGCTCCCGGTTGGCCGCCTCCAGCTCCGCCGTCCGCTCCCGGACCCGCTGCTCCAACTCCTCGTTCAAAAGCCGGATCTCCTCCTCCGCCTGCTTGATCCGCGTGATGTCCTGCTTGGCCCCCCAGACCCGCAGGAGGCGTCCCTCCTCCACGTGGCCGATGAGGCTGTTGAGAAAGTGTTTCACCGTCCCGTCCCGGGACAGCTCCTTGGTCTCCACGTTGGCCAGTTGATGGCCGCTCTCGATGAAGTGCCGCAGGTAGGCGACGTTCTCCTGCGCCAGGCGGGGAAAGATCTGCCCGATCCGGAAGCCGAGCATCTCCTCCGGCGCCCCGTAGCCGTGGCTGTCCGCAAACTTCTGATTGCACTCCCCGATCACCGCCTGGGCGTACAAAAGATCGATCTGCTCGTCCGGGGGCAGCGTGATCGCGATCGGGGCGTGGGCGATCTCGAACAGACAGATCGCCTCCGATGACTGCTTCACAAAGGCCCGGTAACGCTCCTCGCTCAACCTGAGGGCCGCCTCCGCCCGCTTCCGCTCCGTAATGTCGTTATAGAGAACCTGATACCGGGGAACGCCGTCCCAGAGGATCTCCTTCCGAAACACCTGGAGATGGCGCACCTCGCCGTCCTTCCGGACGATCTCGATCTCGTACTCCGGGGGCGTCTCCTCGCCCCGCCGCCGCTTCTCCCGCCGCTCACGGAAGGCGGCGTAACCCGCCGGGGTGTAACGGTCCTGCGCCGAGGACGCCTGCAATTCCCCAACGGTGGCGTAACCGTAAATGTCGAGGATCGCCCGGTTGGCGTAAATCGTCTCCCCCTCCTCCGAAACGATCCGCACCCCCAGGGGGGATTCGTCCAGCGATCGGTGGAAGTTCTCCTCGCCGGCCCGCAGGGCCGCCTCCGCCCGGCGGCGCTCGGCGGCGAACTCGTCCTCGACGTACCGCTCGTACTCCAGGGTCGGCGTGATGTCCTGGAGGAAGACGACGAGGCCGGCGCTCCGCCCGTCTCCGCCCGGCACGGGATAGAAGCGCCCCACCTGGAGCGACGGACGGGTGAAGGGGATCAGGACCTTGTGGAGGACCGGGGAGAGGATCCGCGGCCGCCCCGTGTCCAGGACCTGGGCGCAGGTAGCGCGGGTGATGTCCGGCGTCCCGGGCAGCGCCTCGGGGAGGGTCTTGCCGACGGCCTCCGCCTCGGGAAGGGCGGTCCGTTCCGCCAGCCAGGCGTTCCAGGTCCTGATCCGCCCGGCGGCGTCGAGGACGAGGATGCCGAAGTCGCTCCCCTCGATGAGGGTCTGGAAAAAGGGATTGTCCGTCGGGACCGTCAGGTGCGCGGCCATGACTCGCCATCCTCCTTGCGGTTTCCCCTCCTCAGCATATCCGGGCCAGCAGCGTCTGCACATCCGCCTCCGGCATGAGGATAATCAGGTAGCTGATGAACTCCGCCGTGCCGATCGTCAGGCGGCTGACCAGGACGAAGGCGTTGCTCGTGCCGGCGACGGACCCCAGGATTTCCCGGGCGGCGTCCTCCCCCTTCAGGTTCAGGGAAACGTCCGGCAGGCTCACCCGCAGGCGGCCCCGGGCATGGTCGCCCAGGACGGCGATGGCGGCGTTGAGGACGATGTTGCCCATCTCCGTCAGGACGGACTGCTCCGCCGAGGAGAGCCGGCTCAACTCCTGCTGGATGCCCGCCAGGGTCCGCACCAGGAAGGCGGCATGGCCCGCGGAAAAAACCATGGCGGCGGCACCGTTCAGCGGGCCGGAAAAGCGCTGCCGGATCGTCATCCCGGCCTGGACCACCTCCTCCCGGCAAAAGGCCGTCAGTTCCCCATCCGTCATGAGCTCGACCTCCGGGACCCGCAACAGGACCCGGCGGGCAAGCAGGACGCTCAGGGCGTTGGCGGCCTGCCCCATGGCGATGTTCATGACCTCGGTGAAGGCGTCCTGCTGGGCCGGGGTGAGCCGAATGCCGGCGCGCCCCGGGGGACCCGCGGCGAGCGCGGCCAGAAGGGTGTCTTCCGGGGCGGTTTTGGAGACGAAATGATCGGCGCCGGCCTGCTGCACCGCGGCCCGGGTCTCCTGCTGGACATCGGCGGTGACGGCGACGATGCGGAGTCCCGGCCGGCCTTCCCGCAACCGGCGGATCACCTCGATGCCGTCCAGGCCCGGCATGAGGAGGTCCACCGTCGCCGCGTCGAAGCGCTGCTCCTCCGCCAGGCGCAGGGCCTCCGCTCCGTCCCGGGCCTCGACGATCTCATGGTTCGCCGCCTTCAGCACCGCCCCGAGACGGTGGCGGGCATAAACCGAATCATCCACGACGAGTATTTTCATGTTCCCCTTCCCTCACCGGATAATGGCCGCGGCGTCCCGCCGCTTCTTTTCCTTCTCCCGATACATGCGCAGGTCCGCCTGTCCCAGGAGGGCGTCCAGCGCCGCCGGCTGCCCGGGATCGTAGCAGGCCGTGCCGACGCTCAGGGACAGCCGGTAAGGCCGGTCCGCGGCGGCGTTGCGCCCGGCGACCCCTTCCCGGAGATGTCTTTCCAGGATCTCCCCCTCCGCCGGTGCGGCCTCCAGGGCCAGGACGGCGAACTCGTCGCCCCCCACGCGGGCGATGATGTCCGATTCCCGGAAGGTGCCGCGGAGGAGGTCCGCCGTATCCCGCAGCGCCCGGTCTCCCTCCGGGTGTCCCAGGACGTCGTTGATCCACTTCAAACCGTCGAGATCGATAAAGACGATCAAGAGCCCCTTCCGGGTCCGCCCGGCGATGCGCACCTGCTGTTCCGCCAGGGTCATGAACCCCCGCCGGTTGTACAGGCCCGTCAGCTCGTCGGTGATGGACAGCTCGTGGAGACGGTTTTCCATCAGCCGGCGGGAGATGGCCAGGGCGTACAGATCCGCCAGGCGGCGCACCAGGTGGAGATCCTCGTCGGTGTAATCCCGGGGGCTGTTGGCCACGGCCACCTGTCCCACCAGCCGGTCTTCGAAGAGGGCCGGCGCGGAGAGAAAATTCCGGACCGGCGGATGTCCGGCGGGCAGCCCGGTCGACCGGGGATCGGCGGCGGCGTCATTGGCCAGCAGGGGCCGGCGGTTGTTGAGCACCCAGCCCCACAGGCCGGTAAACCGCTCGAAAACGACCGTCTTTTCCTTGATCCGGCAGATGTCCCAGGAGGTCCGGGAAAGGGTGGGTGAGACGAGACGGCCGGTGGACCCATCGATATAGCCCGTGAACCCGCTCGTGCTCTCCGTGAGCTCCTGGGCCATCCGCAGCACCAGGTGGGAGATGTCCTCCAGGGTGGCGGTGGAAATCAGGGCCTGGGAAAGGTCCGCCATGGACTGGCTGACCGCCGTCTTGCGTCTCAGGACCGTTTCGGTCCGGACCCGCTCCGTGACGTCCTCGAGCACCGTGAGGGTCCCGGCGATCGCGTCGTCTTCCCGGACCGGATAGATCCGGGCGGTCTGAAACATCAGGGCCCCGGGGCCTTCGGGAGGATCGGCGGGCAGGGCGAGGAGATAATGGTGAAACCGCTGGGAGAGGATCTGGAGCTGCCCGTTCAGGGCCTGCCGGTAATAGTGTTCCAGGCGGCGTTCCCGTAATTCGGGGAAGGCGTCAAGGAGGGGTTTGCCGGCGAGATCGCCCCCGGCGGGGCGCTTGCGCCGGCGCAGCCACTGGTTGCAATAGCGGATCACCAGCCGCCCGTCGGTGAGGAGCACGCCGAAGGCGGCATCCTGCTCCAGCCAGTCTTCAATCGCCCCGACCGGCCGGCGGAGCCGTTTTAATTCCGGAAAGTCCTGCGGACCGTATGTCATGCCGGTACCGGTATCCATCCCGTCGTATCCTCAGCCGTTATTCGTCGCCCGTCCGCGCCGCCCATTCCCCAACCGCCGCCAGGAGGCGCTCCAGGGAGCTCACCCCCAGGATCAGAACGAGGAAGCCGCCGATGTCGCTGTCCTTCAGACGGAAGGTCGTATAGACGACAAGGGCGACACGGATGTCGTCGCCGCCGATGAGCATGTCTGTCAGCATGCCCCGGAGGTCTTCGAGGCGGAGCCGGGGCACGGAGAACGAGACCTGCACCTCAAGCACGTTGCCGAACATGCCCAGGCAGGCGTTGAGGAGGATATTGCCCACCTCCATGAGGACCTCCCGCCCGGACGGATCGAGCCGCCCCGCGGGGGAAAGCTCGTCGGCGAGCAGGTCCACGAGTTGCGTCGCCCCTTCGTAATTGAGGACGAGCAGGGCGTCTCCGGCGATGTTCCCGGTGAAGATCTGATGCACCGTGGCCACTTCCCCGGGGATCAGGACCGCCAGGGCGTCCTGGAGCTCCCCGAGGGGATGGACGCCGAGCTGGGGGGCGGAGATGAGGACCCGCCGGGAGGTGATCTCGGAAAGCGCCGCCGCCGTCCGGGAAAAGGCGATGTTGATCAATTCCGTCAGGGCGTCGCGCTGCTCGGCCGTAAGGAGCATGGCAGGGGTCCTTTTCTTCAGGTTTTCAACTGCGCCCATTCCTCCACGGCGTGGAGGAGGCGGTCCAGGGAGGCCACGCCCAGGACGATGACCAGATAGCCCGTCACGGAGCTGTCGCGGAGCTGGAAGGTCGTATAGACGACCAGGGCGTAGCGCAGCTCCTCCTTGCCGATGACCAGGGAATCGAGCATGGCGTTCAGCTCTTCGAGATGGAGCCGGGGCACGGAGAAGGAGACATGGACCTTGAGGAGGTTGCCGAAGACGCCCAGGCAGGCGTTGAGGAGGATGTTGCCCGTCTCCATGAGGACCTCCTGCCCGGATACGTCCAGGCGTCCGGAACCCGCCCCCTCCTCGGTCAGGAGATCGACGAGGATGTTGGCGCCTTCATAGTTCAGCATGAGGATGGCGTCGCCGGAGACGGGGCCGGTGAAGATCTGGTGCACCGAGGCGATTTCCCCGCCGACAAACTCCGCCAGGACCCCCTGCAGGTCCGTGATGGGATGCACGGCCACCTGGGGGACATTGAGGATGACCCGGTGCCCGGTGAGATCGGACAGGGCCGCCGCCGTCCGGGAAAAGGCGATGTTGATCAGTTCCGTCAACGCGTCTTTCTGCTCGTCCGTCAGGATCATTTTCCTTTTCCCCCCTTCACCCTCGCAGCGCTTCCGTCACGGCCTGCAGGACGGTTTCCGCTGCCAGGGGCTTGTTGATCATGCCTGTCGCCCCGGCGGCGGCCACCATCGTCCGGGTGGAACTCTGGATGTCCGCCGTGGCGACGATGACGCGGGCGGCGGGATCCATCTCCCGGAGCTTTTCCAGGACCTCCAGCCCGTGCATGCCCGTCATGGTGAGATCGAGCATGACCAGTTCGGGCTTGTCGAGGAAATAGCGCTCCAGACCGGTGATGCCGTCCGTGGCCTCCAGGACCTCGTGGCCGGCGGGTTCGAGGATGGCCCGCATCATCCGCCGGGAGAGGGCCGAATCGTCAATGATCAGAATCCGCGCCATAAGCAACTCCCTCCACTATTATTATACCACATCCCCGATCGCCTTGGCCAGCTCGAAAAGCGGCACGGAGCGGTCGCTGAGATTCGCCTCGTCCACGGAACGGGGCATGCCGTAAACCACACAGGTCTCCTCCGCCTCGGTGAAGATCATCCCGCCCTGGGACTTGATCCACGCCGCCCCCTCCAGGCCGTCGCTCCCCATGCCCGTCATGACGATCCCCAGGACCCCCTTGCGGTAGGTCTCGGCGGCGGAGCGGAACAGGACGTCCACGGCGGGGCGGTGGGGTGTGTCGAAGGGACGGTTGTCGAGATGCGCGACGACCCGGCCGTCCGGTTCCCGTTGCAGGAGGAGGTGTTTTCCCGCCTGGGCCAGGATGACCGTGCCGGGGCGTACCGCCAACCCCTCCCGGGCCTCGTGCACCTCCAGGGCCGCCAGTTCGTCGAGCTTGCGGGCATACATCTCCGTATAGCCCACGGGCATGTGCATCACGATGGCCACGGGGACGGGAAAATCCCGGGGCAGGAGGGGGATGAGATATTTGAGGGCCTGGGGACCGCCGGTGGAGACACCGATGACGACGATCTCCACCCGCCGGGGTCCTTCCCGGACCGGGACGGGGGCGGGCGGCCGCTCCTCCCTCACCGGCGCCGGCCGCAGGCGGTGCAGGGGCACCCGGGCGGCCGTCTTCACCTTGTCCACGAGTGTGTCGGCGATCTCCAGGATGCGCTCCGTGGCCAGGGCGGTGGGTTTCTGGATGAAATCGACGGCGCCGGCGTCCAGGGCCTGGAGGGCCATCTCCCCGCTCTCGCTGGCGATGCTCACGATCACCACGGGCACGGGCTTCCGGGCCATCTGCTCCTTGAGGAACGACACCCCGTCCCTGTTGGGCATGATGAGATCCAGGGTGACGACGTCGGGAGCGAGCTCCGCCACCTTTTCCAGGGCCTCTTCCCCGTCCCGGGCCACCCCGACGACCTCGAGGAAGGGGCTCCGGGAGAGCATCTGGGTCACCACCTTCCGGACATAAGCCGAATCGTCCACCACGAGTACACGGATGATCTTTTCCATTGCACCTCCCTACATTTTTGTATACACGAAGGCGCCGCCGAGCTCCTGCAGGGCGAAGGCCGTGGAGACCTTCAGGAGGGACTCCGCGGCGGCGACGAACAGATAACCCGGCGCCGGCATCCGTTCATAAAACATCCCGACCACCCGGCGGATCGTCGGGGCGGTGAAATAGATGAACACGTTCCGGCAGAAGATCACCGGCACCCGGGCGGCGGACGCCACCGCCGCCTCATCGAGAAGATTGAGCACCCCCCACGTGACGCGGCGGTGGAGCTCCCCGGCAACCCGCCAGCGGTCGCCTTCCGGGGTGAAGTACCGCTCCCGCAGCTCCCCGGGCAGATTCCGGAAGGACCGCTCCCGGTAGAGCCCTTCCCGGGCCCGGGCGACGGCGGCGGGGCTGATGTCGGTGGCGACGATCTCGATGGACCCCCGCCCGAAATGTCCCTCCCGGTCCAGGGCCATGGCGATGGAGAGGGGCTCCTCCCCCGTGGCGCAGGCGGCGCTCCAGATCCGCAGGGTTTCCCCCGGGTGCCCGGCGAACCATTGGGGGACCAGGATCTCGGCCAGACACCGGATCTGATCCGTTTCCCGCCAGAAGAAGGTTTCCTGGACGGTGAGGGCGTTGACGACCCGCCCCCACTCCTCCCCGGCGCTCTCGTCGTATTTGAGCAGGTAGTAGTAATCGAGGAAGTTCCCGAAACCCCGTTCGATCACCAGAGGCGAGAGCTTGTCCGCCAGGATGTCCGTCTTGCTTTCCTCAAAGAACAGCCCGGTGCGCTCCTGGATCAGGTCGCGGAGGATCGCGAAGGTGTTCTTGTTCAGTTTCAGCGCTTCCGAGTAGAACGGCATATTACCATCAATGATGTCTATAAACAAGAGTCCGGGAGCGAAAGGGTATATGAGATCTTTGAAAAAAGGCGGTGCCGCCGGCGCAGAGTTTTTCCGCGCTCAGGCAAAGACCTCTATATGTTGCCGAGCGCCTGCCGGGCCGCCCGGCGGACATCGGGATCGGGATCCGCGGAGGCCATCAGGGAGAGACGCCGTTCCGCCCGGCGGCTCCCCAGCCGGGCCAGCGCCTGGACCGCCGCCATGCGCACCTTCGCCTCGCCGTCGTCGAGGGCCGAGACGATCAGCGCCGTCGCCCCCGGCCGCTTCATCCGTACGAGCACCTCGATGATGGCCGGCCTGGTTTCCGGGCCCGACCGGGAAAAGGCGTCGGCCATCCAGGCGAGCTGTTCGTCCCCCATGCCCGCCAGGGCCGCAATGGCCGCCTCCCGCCGCGCCGGTTCCCGGAGGAGGCCCAGGAGGGCGGTGACCGCCTCCGGCGTCGCCGCCTTGCCGAGGACCTCCACGGCGGCCCGGCCGACCTCCTCCTCCCCGTCCGCGGCGGCCGTCCACTGAAGGGTGTCGGCCACGGTGACGTCGCAGTGCCTTCCGAGGCTGCGGACGGCCACCTCCCGCCGGGCGGGATCGGGATGACGGAGGGTCTTGAGGAGCCGGGCCCGGGCGTCGGGATGATCGCTGCGGCCCAGGGCCGCCAGGGCCGCCAGGGCCAGATCCCTTTCCGGGCTGTCGATGAAGGAGGAAAGCAGCGTCACCGTCTCCGCCCCGTCGATCTCCCCCAGGGCCTTGGCGGCGGCGATGCGCACATGCCCCGCCGGATCTCCCCGGAGCAGCCGGGACAGGGCGGGGAGCGCCGCGTCGTTCCCCGGCCGGCCCACCGCCCCGGCGGCGAAGTAACGCACCCAGGGGTCGGGGTCGTCCAGGGCCGACAACAGGGCGGGCCGGGTTTCGGGATCGTCCAGTTGGGTCAGCGCCCGGACGGCGGCGGCGCGAATCCGCGGGGAGGCGTCCCGGACGAGGCGGTGCAAAATATCCGGCACCCGGGGATCGTCGAGATAGGGCAGGTGCTCCACGGCGGTGCGGCGGACGTTCTCGTCGGCGTCGGCGGTCCGGGCGATGAGGAGCTCACGGCAGTTGTCGTAGCCGAAATACCCGGCGATGCGCACCGCCGCTTCCCGGATCAGGGGATCGGGATCGGCCAGGAGGGTGGCCATCCTCTCCCCCATCTCGGGGTGGCCGATGGAATTCAGGGCCCCCACCGCCGCCTGGCGCACCGTGGCGTTGGGGTGGCCCAAAAGCCCGATGAGGGCGTCGAAGGCCTGGCGGTCGCCGATCTTGGCCAGGGCCCCGGCGGCGAAGACCACCAGCTCGTCGTCGTCGGTCAGGATCCTGGTCAGGGCCGGCACCGCCCGGGCATCGCCGATCCGCCCCAGGGCGATGATCGCCGCCTTCCGGGTGTCGAGGTCCTCCCGGTCGAGCTGCTCCACCACGAGCTCGGCCACCCGTTTTCCATAACGGGCGAGGGCCTCCACCACCTCTCCCCGGACGGCGGGGTTGCCCAGGAGACGCGTCATGGCCTGTTCCACCGCCGGCCCTTCCAGCCAGCCCAGGACCACGGCCAGGGACCGGATTTCCTCCGGCGGCGCCTCCTGCACGGCGTCGATGAGCTGCTGCGCCCCGGCGGCGCCGATGACCCGCCGGGCGGCGTCGGCGATGTGGGACCCTTCCCGGTAGCGGTACTCGTAGCGCTCATGGATCACGGTCAGGGCCTGGGCGATGACGGCGACCGGGGCGCCCGGCTTGTTCAGAAGGGCCGCCAGGGGAGGGATGACGTCCCGCTCGCCGATGTTTCCCAGGGCCGCCGCCGCGGGGGAACACAGCAGGGGATCCTCCAGCAGGGGGACGATCCGCTCCGCCGCCCGGGCGTCGCCGATCCGGGACAGGGCGTCCAGGGCCGGAAAGGCCAGGAAGAAGTCCTTCGTCTCCGCCACGGCCAGGAGGGCGTCCACGGCGCCGGCGGCCCGGAGCTTCCCCAGGGCCTCGATGACGTGATAGCGGACGTTGGGATCGGGGTCCGCCAGGCTCGCCAGCAGGGCGGGCACCGCCCGGTCGTCGTGCCGTTCCCCCAGCAGGAGGGCGGCGTAGATCCGCAGTTCCACATCGGGATCCCCGAGGAAATCCGTCAGGGGGGTCAGGGCGTCCAGATCGGAAAGGGCGAGGATCTGGAGGGCGCTGTTGAGGACGCTCAGGTTGTTGTGCTCCTTCTGGAGGGAGCGGATCAGGTCCTTCACCGTGTCCCGGGTGGTGCGGCGGGCCAGGGCGTCCACGGCGGCGCGGCGGACCCGCCAGCTCTCGTCGCCCAGGACCTCCACCAGCCTTTGCGACTCGTCGCTGTCCGCCAGGCCCTTCACCGCCCGGAGGCGGCGCTCTTCCTCCGGTAATTTCAGCTCCGCCGCCAGTTCCCGCTCCCGGTTCCGCCGCTCCGTGACGTCCTCGATGGTCACCAGGACCCCGACGATCTCCTCGTCCTTCCGCAGGGGGGCGAGGGTGGCCCGCTGCTGCATCCGGTCGAAATGCGGCGACGGCGTCCGGGGCGGACAGGGAAGGAGGTAGTGGTGAAAGGCCGGGGCCAAAACCTCCACGACGCCCTCGGCGATGACCCGCCGGAGGCGGGCGGCCATCCCCCTTGCCTCCAGCTCGGGGAAGAGCTCCGTGAGGCTTCGTCCCTGGGCGGCGGCGGCCGGGATGCCCGTCACCGCCGCCAGCCAGCCGTCCCAGGACCGGACCACCAGCTCCCGGTCCGTCGTCAGAATCCCCAACTCTTGTCCTGTGCTCATCGTCTTTCCTTAATCGGCCGGACGGTCCACAATGGTGTTGAGTTCTTCCGCCCGCGCCAGGAGATTGGCCGTGGCCTTGCGGGTTTCCGCAACGCCGCGGATGTTTTCGTCGGTTACTTTCCGCACCTCCGTCAATCCGGACATGATGTTGGCGGCCACCTGGGAATGCTCCCGGTTCGCCCGGGTGATCAGGGCGATCTGTTTGGAGACGTTCTGGGCGTTCGCCGCCATCTCCTTGCCGGCCCGGGACTGCTCCACCATCGCCTTGGCCGTCTGATCGGACTGCTTCCGGATGTTTTCCACGGCGACGACGATCTGGGACGCCCCGGTGGACTGCTCCCGCACGGCCTTGGTGACGTTCATGATCATCTGGTTCAGGCTCTCCGCCGCCTTGGCGACCTGTTCCGCCGCCGTGGACTGCTCCGCCACCGCCCGGGCGGTGCCGGCGGTGATGCGGCGGATGCTGTCCGACGCCGCGGCGATCTGCTTCGCCCCCGCCGCCTGTTCCATCATGGACTTCTGCACCTGGACGGCCTGGGCGGCGCTCGCCTGGGCCGCCTTGATGATGTCCCGGCTCGCCTTGCCCTGCTCGCCCATGGCCTGGGAAACCTGCTGGGAGACCCGGCGCATCTTGGCGACGTTGCCGATTACTTCCTGCACCGTCTTGGCCTGTTCCTGCGTCGCCGCCGCCACCTCCCGGGCCTGGGCCGCGGTGATGTTCACGGTGCCCACGACGTTCTGTCCCGCCGTGAGCTGCTCCTCCGTGGCGACCGCCACCTGGGAGACGAGCCGGGTGGCGTCGTCGATGCCCTGGAGGATCTTTTTCAGCCCCGTCAGGGCGCCCTCGGAGAGGCGGCCGCTGTCCTCGGCGATGCGCATGCCGTCGTTCACCGCGGCGACGGCATCCTGGGCCACCTCCTGCAGGGCCTTGATGATGGCGGCGATGTCCGCCGTGGCCTTGGCGGACCGGTCGGCGAGATTGCGGATCTCCTCCGCCACCACGGCAAAGCCCCGGCCGGCGTCCCCGGCCCGGGCCGCCTCGATGGAGGCGTTCAGGGACAGGAGATTGGTCCGCTCGGCGATGAGATTGATGGTGTCCACAATGCTGCCGATTTCATTGGTCCTTTTGCCCATCTCCTTGATGACCGTCGCCGACTGGGACATGGATTCCCGGACGCGGTTGAGGGACTGGATGGATTTCTCCACCGTCACGCCCCCTTCGTCGGCATCCCGGGCGACCCGGCGCGTCGTTTCATCGGCCTGCTTGACGATCCCGGCCACGGAACGGAGCGAGCGTTCGAGCTGGGTGGCGCCGGTGGCGGCGCCGGCGGCGGCCTCGGTGATCTTTTCCGCACTGGCGGCGACGCCCTGGATGGACCGGCCCATTTCCTCGATGGAGGTGGAGACCTCCTCGATATTCCCCGCCAGGTTCTCCGTGATCGCCGAGACCTCCTCGATGGAGGCGGCCATCTCGTTGATCGAGGAGGAGGTCTCTTCCGCCGCCGCGGAGAGCTGGTCGGCGCTTTCCCGCACCCCCTGGATGGAGCGGGAGATCTCCTCGATGGACCCGGCCGTCTCGTTGACCGCCGTCGTCAACTGATCCGTGTCGGCGCGGACCCCCTTGATGGAGGCGGCCATCTCGTTGATGGAGGCGGTCACCTGGTTGGCGGCGGTGGCCATCTCCTGGGCCGTGGCCGAGACGCTTTGAATCGAACCGCCCATTTCCTCCATGGCCGCCGCCGTCTCCCCGATGGAGGCAGCCATGCTCGCCGTGCCGCCGGTCACCTGCTCCACCGAGGCGGCCATCTCGTTGATCCCGGAGACGAGTTCTTCCGTAGAGACGGCCACGGCCTCCGCCTGCCCCGCCGTCTCCCTGATGGAGGCGGTGATCTGGTTCGTCCCGGAAATCAGGCCGTCCAGGGAGCGGAGCTGCTCTTCCCCGCCCTGAAGCACCTTCTCGGCGATGCGGTTCACCTCGTGGGCGTTGCGGACGATCTCCTCGGCCTCCCCGCGGATCCGGCGGCTCGCGGCGCCTTCCATCCTCTCCCCGCTGCCGGTCCCGGCCCGTGCCTTTTCCTTTCTTCTATCATTTTTAGCGTCGTTTTTCATCTTCTCTTTCCTCCTGAATCTGGGCGCTTTCCGGCGCGGTAGTCATGATGTCGGCGGGGTTGATGACCTCGGCAATGTCGAGGATCAACACCAGACGTTCCCCCACGGTGGCGATGCCGGCGAGGTACCGGCCGCTCAAGGCGGCGATGCCCTCCGGGGGCGGCTGAATCGTCGCCGCGGGAATCATGACGAAATCCCGGGCCGTATCCACGATGAGGCCCACGACACGGCTCTCCCGGCGGACGACGATGAGGCGGGTCTGCAGGTCGTAGGGCGCCTTGGGGAAACCGAAACGGACCCGCAGGTTGATGGCCGGGATGACCTGTCCCCGGAGAAATACCACCCCCTCCACCGACGGCGGGGCGTTGGGCACCGGCGTGATCTGTTCCACCATGTCCATCTGCTGGACCTCGCCGCTCCGGACGGCATAGGTGGTCCCGGCCAGGGTGAACAGGATGTAATGTTCCGAATTTTCCATAACCAATCCTCCTCGTTGAAGGGGACAGCGCCCCGGTTATCTCTTGCCCGACCGCAACCCTGCGGCGTCGAGGATCAGGACCACCCGCCCGTCTCCCAGTTCCGTGGCGCCGGAAACGCCGGGAACCTGGAGGAGGGGGTCGCTGATGGCCCGGACGACGATCTCCCGCCGGCCCACGATCCGGTCCACGGCCACCGCCACGGCGGACAGGCCGACGCCGATCACCAGGCCGTGAAGCTGGCGGCTCTCCCCGCCGGTCAGGCGGAACAGACGCCGCAGGTGCACCAGCGGCAGGACGCCGCCCCGGTAGGGAAGCAGTTCGTTGTTTTCCATGACGGAGACGCGGTCCGGGCTGATTTCGATCACTTCCTGGACGAGGGCCTGGGGGACGGCGTAAATCTGATCGCCCGCGGCGACGATCAGGGCGTCGGCGATCGCCAGGGTCAGGGGCAGGCGGATGACGAACCGGGTCCCCAGTCCGGGGCGGCTGACGATATCCAGGCTGCCTCCCAGTTCCGTCACCGCGTCCCGGACCACCGCCAGCCCCACCCCCCGGCCGCTGGTGAGATCCGCGGCGGCGCGGGTGGAAAAGCCGGGGGCGCAGAGGATCTCCAGGACGTTCTTCTCGTCGATGCTTTCCCCCTCCTTCAGGAGCTGCTGCCGGCGGGCCTGGGCGGCTATCCCCTCCAAATCCAGGCCCCGGCCGTCGTCCTCCACCTCCATGACCACCAGATCACCGGCGGTGCCGGCCCGGAGGGTCAGGGTGCCGGCGGGGTCCTTGCCCCGCGCCCGGCGTTCCTCCGGGTCCTCCAGGCCGTGGCTGACGGCGTTGCGCACCAGGTGCAGCAGGGGGTCCATCATCCGTTCCACGATCAGCTTGTCGATCTCCGTTTCCTGTCCCAAGAGTTGGAGGCGGACCTCTTTCCGGTTCTCCCGGGCGGCGTCCCGGACGACGAACTGCATGCGGTTGAAGATCTCCCCCACGGGAACGAGGCGGATCCGCATCACCGCCTCCCGCAGATCGCGGAGCTGCCGTTCCATGGCCAGATTGGTTTCCTGGAGGGGGTGGAGCCGCGCCGCCGCCGCTTCCCCCTCCAGCCGCCGGAGCCCTTCCTCCAGCCGGGCCCGGCTGATGACCATCTCGCCGACCAGGCGCATGAGTTCGTCGAGGCGGGACAGATCGACCCGGACGATATGGGAGGGGGCCAGTCCGGCCGGGGTTGCGGCGGCCGCGGCCTTTTCCTCCCCGGCGGCCGGCGGGGACCCCGCGGGGGCGGCGGTTGCGGACGGCGCTGACGGCGCGGCGGTCTCCGTCTCCGGCGCGGCCGCCAGCGGCGGCGCCTCCGGCACATAGCGACGGCAGGCGACGCCGTCTTCCCGCCAGGCCGCCGGCGGGGCGTCCCCGGCCTTCATGGCTGCCAGAAACTCGAAGGCGATGCCCCCGGAGGGCAAAACGCGGGGGGCGGCATGGATGAGCCGGCCGCGCTCCTCGATCCGGCCGCGGATGACGTTGACATTGATGTTCCGGGCCGCGAGTTCCCGGGAAGGGACGAATTCGCACCACCACAGCCCCTCCCCCCGGGACCGGGCCTCCGCCAGGAGGGCGAGCTCCTCCTCCTTGAGGGTCGGGGGAGGCGGCGCCGTTGCCGGCGGTGCCGGAGTGGGGGTTGTTGCGGAGGAAGCCGGGGCGGGAGAATCGGGAGCCGGGGGTGGCGCTGCTGCGGGTAAAGCCGGGCTCGGCGCCGGCGCCGTTCCGGGGGGAGCCGTCGCCGGGGCGGGCGGCGCCTCGTGCTGTTCCCTTCCTCCCGATCGTTCCGCCACGGCGGTCAGGGCCGTCAACTCTTCCAGGACCGTCACGATCGTCGGGGGCGGCCGGTTCTCCCGCCGGGCCGCAATCACCTGCTCCAGGACATTGACGGCGGCGATCACCGTATTCACCCCGGCCGGGGTCACCGGCGCCCGGCGGCTCCGCAGGATCCCCAGATAACTCTCGATCTGGTGGGCCAGCCGTTCCGCATCCTTGATCCCCACCATCCCGGAAAGCCCCTTGATGGTATGAAAGCTCCGGAAGAGCTCGTCCAGCAGGCCCTTATCCGCCCGGTCCCCCCCGGGGGACGCCTCGAGGGCCAGGATGTTCCGGCGGACGGCGGTGAGGTGCTCGTCGCACTCGGCGAAATAATCGTCGAGAAAGCTGTTCATCAGGCTGTCTTCAGGAGGGGCAGGACTCATGACGGACTCCTTTCCGCCGCCAGCAGGTCGGCGACCGCTTTCGCCAGCACGGCGGGCTGGAAGGGCTTGGTGAGATAGGCGGCGGCCCCGGCCTGGAGGGCGGCCTCCCGGGACAGGGGATCACCCTTCGTGGTCAGGACGACGACGGGGATCTGCCGGTAACGCGCGTGGGTCTGCAGGAATTGCAGCACCTCCATGCCGTGCATGTCGGGCATGTTCAAATCCAGGGTAATGAGCCGGATGGGGTGGAGGGCCAGCTGCTCGATGGCCTCCAGCCCGGAGGCCGCTTCGCGGAAGACCGTGTCCGGCAACTGCCCCAGGGAGGCGATGACCATCTTTCTCAAGGTGCGGGAATCGTCAACGACCAGAATATTCTTCATAATCCTCTTCTCCATAAACAGCGCCCGGATCAGCGGCAGCAACCGGATGTCCAGTTCCGCCTTCGTCACGAAGCCGTCCGCGCCGATCCTTGCCGCGGCCTCCGCATATTCCGGATTGTCGTACATGGTCAGGATGACGATCCGGGGGGCGACAGGCCGCTGTTTGAGTTGCGCCGCCACCTCCAGCCCGTTCATGCCGGGCATGGCCAGATCCACCAGGACCAGATCCGGGCCCAGGCGCTCGGCCTGGCGCAGGGCCTCGGCGCCGGAAAGGGCGGTGCCCGCGATTTCGATACCGCCCGCGGCGGCCAGGTACCGCGCGGCAAAATCGAGAAAATCCGGGTTATCGTCAACGAGCAGGGCTCGTATCATCTGCTGGGTCATGCGGGGAGACTCCTGATCTTGGCCGCCAGTCTAACGGGGTCAGGAAGAAGAAACCATCGGGGGGATACCTGAGGGGGAAGGGAAAAACACCTGAAGCCGGAATTCACTCCGGCGTCGTCAGGCCGGAACGGATGGCGAAGCGGACCAGCCCGGCCACGTCGTGGATGTCCAGGCGCTCCATGAGCTGGGTCCGGTGGGTGTCCACCGTTTTGATGCTGAGATTGAGCAAGTTTGCGATATCCTTGGTGGTATTGCCTTCGGCGATGAGCTGGAGGATCTCCCGCTGCCGCGGGGAGAGGGTGGCCAGGAGGTTCGGCTCCCCGCCGGTGCGCCGGACGTACTCGCTGATGACGTGGCGGGACACCGGGGGACTGAGATAGGTCTCCCCCCGCCGGACCGCCTTGAGGGCCAGGGCCAGTTCCTCCGTGTCGGCGTCCTTGATGAGATAACCCGCCGCCCCGGCCCGCAGGGCCTCCAGGACATAGGCCTCGGTGGCGTGCATGGAGAGAATCACCACTTTGGTCCGGGGATGGCTGCGGAGGATCCGGGCGGTGGCCTCGAGGCCGTTCATCCCCGACATGGCGATATCGATGAGGACGACGTCGGGGTGGTGACACGCCACCTGTTCCAGGGTCTCCCGGCCGTCCCGGGCTTCGGCGCAGACCTCGACCCCGGGGATCTCCCCCAGGAGGGCCTTCATCCCCGCCCGGAAAAGGGCATGATCGTCGGCCAAAAGCACACGCAGCGGTTTCATCGGCGGACAGGCCCCATCAACATGGTCGGGAAAACCTTTCGGTCAGGTCAAAGTCGATCTCGAGGCGGCACCCCCGGCCGACGGCGGTATCGATGCGCAGCCGCCCCCCGGCGGAGACGATCCGCTCCTGCATCCCCAGCAGTCCCAGATGGGCGCCCCGGAGGGCCTTTTCCCGGACCGACCGGAGATCGAAACCGGCCCCGTCGTCGCTCACCAGAAGGTGCAGCCGCGCCGCCGTCTGCCGGAGCTCCACCCGGACCTGCCCGGCGCCGGCGTGCTTCAGGACGTTGGTCAGGGCCTCCTGGACCACGCGAAAACAGGCCGTCTCCACCTCGGCCGGGAGGCGCTCCCCGGTGGTTTCCGCTTGAAATCGGGCGTCAATCCCCGTGTCCTGCATCCGGTAATCGACAAACCAGCGCAGGGCGGCCACCAGGCCGAGATCGTCCAGCAGGGAGGGCCGCAGGTCATGGGAAAGACGGCGGATCTGCTGGAGGGCCTGGCCCAGGACGTCGATGCTCTTGTCCAGGAGTTCCTGGTGGGTCTCCGGGTCGGCGGTCCGGCGGGATTGCTGGAGATTGACCTTGATGATCGAGAGCATCTGGCCGATTTCGTCGTGGAGCTCCCGGGCGATGCGCCGCCGTTCCGCCTCCTGGACCTGCATGAGCTGCAGGGAAAGGGCGCGCATGCCCTCTTCCTTGTCCGGGCGGCGCTCCCCGGTGCGCCGGCGGTCGGTGAGATCCCGGGCGTTGCAGACCACGGCCTCCACCTGCCCCCGGCTGTCCAGGAGAGGGGTGAGGATATACTCGTATTTCCGGTTCCCGTCGATGGTGGGGAAATCCGTCTCCGCCACGGCGGGCCGGCCGGTCTCCATGACGGCGCGGCGGTGAAAATCGAACCTTTCCATGATCGGGGCGGGCAGACCAAGCTCCCGCCAGTGCCGGCCGATCATCTCCGCCGGCTTCAGGCCCAGGGCGGCGGCGCCGGCGGCATTGGCGAACAGATAGCGCCCCGCGGCATCGAAAAGGTAGATGTGATCGGCGGAGGCGGACATGATGCCCCCCAGCATCCGGGCCTCCGCGGCCAGTTGGGCGATCATTTGGGGTAAATCGACGGTCCGGTTCTCTGTCAAAAGTGGTGACCCCCGTGCGGCTTCAATCGTTCCCGTTTTCAGGCACAGGATAACATTGACGAATTATCAAGACAAGACAAAAAAACCAGAAAAAATAACCGGATTTTCGCTTTCCATAAGGGGATAAATAGGTTAAACGTCAAGAAACGAACCGTAGACGCGAGACGAAGGTTATGATCGCCCGGATAAAGAACAACCTCCCGTTGCTGCTGCTCCTTTTCGCCACTTATGCGGCGAGTCACTACAGCTTCCTGCTCTTCCACACCCTGGCGGAATTATTCAGCATCGTCATCGCCGGCGTGACCTTCGTCGTGATTCTCAACACCCGCCGGTTCGTCATGAGCACCTATCTCCTCGTCGTGGGTGTCGCCCTGTTCTTCGTCGCCGCCATCGATCTCGTCCACACCCTGGCCTACAAGGGCATGGGGCTCTTCCCCGGCTACGACGCCAATCTGCCCACCCAGTTGTGGATTGCCGCCCGGGCCGTGGAAAGCGCCACCCTGGTCGTCGCGCCGTTCCTCATGGGGCGGTCCCTGAAGATGGGAAAGGTCTTCGCCTTTTACCTGTTTCTGACGGCGGCGCTGCTGGCCGCAGTCTTTTCCGGTCACTTTCCCGACTGCTTTGTCGAAGGCAAAGGCCTGACGCCGTTCAAAATCATCAGCGAGTACGTCATTTGCCTCCTGCTGCTCCTGGCGGCATTTCTCCTCTACCGGCGGCGGGACGCCTTCGCGCCGCATGTCCTCCGGCTGCTCACGGGCGCGATCGTCGCGACCATCGTCGCCGAGCTGGCCTTCACCTTTTATATCAGTGTTTACGGCCTCTCCAACCTGATCGGTCATCTTTTCAAGATCATCGCCTTTTTCCTCATCTACCGGGCCATTATCGTCACCGGTCTGCAGGAACCTCTGGAACTGATCTTCCGGGAGCTGAAGGAAAACGAGGACAGGTACCGCCGGGAACGCAACCGCGCCCAACAGTACCTGGACATCGCCGGGGCGCTCATCGCCGCCCTCGACGCCGGGGGACGGGTGCTCCTCATGAACCGGCGGGGGCGGGAGATCGTCGGCTACACCGAGGAGGAGATCGTGGGCGCGAGCTGGATCGACCTGGTCATCCCGCCGGAGGAAAGACCGGCCAGGAGAAAGACGCTGGAGGAGATTGTAGCCGGGACCATATCGCCGGAGGGAAGCATGGAAAGATCTATTTTGACCAAGAGCGGCGCCCGGCGCCTCGTCGCCTTTCAATATGCCCGCATCCGGGACGAAGAGGGAAACGGCGCCGGTGTTCTCATCTCCGGTCGGGACGTTACGGAACAGCGGGCGGCGGAGGAGGCCATCCACCGGCTTGCCTTTTATGACGCCCTCACGGGGCTGCCGAACCGGCGCCTCCTGGCGGACCGCATGGAAAAGGCCCTCGCCCGGGCGGCGCGCCACCGGGGAAAGCTCGCCGTGATGATGATGGATCTGGACAAGTTCAAGAACGTCAACGACACCCTCGGCCATGCCGTGGGCGATCTGTTGCTCAAGGCCGTGGGCGACCGCCTCAGCGCCGGCATGCGGCGCATGGACACGATCGCCCGCCTGGGGGGCGACGAATTCCTCATCCTCCTGCCCGAGCTGGAACATGTTCAGGACTGCCGGGTAATCGCCGCCAAGATCCTGTCCCTTTTCGAATCCGCCTTTTTCCTGGGGGACAGGAGTCTGGTCATCTCCACCAGCATGGGCACCGCCGTCTATCCCGACGACGGGGAGGACATGGACACCCTCCTCAAAAACGCCGACATCGCCATGTACCGGGCCAAGGAACAGGGCCGGAACCGGATGGTGATGTTTTCCGGTTCCGGGGGATAACAAACGCCGGCATCATCCCGCCGCGCCCAAAGTTCGTCGATTGCCCCGGCTATTTCAGATACGCGGGCAGTTGCTTCAGATCCTTACCGGCAAAACTGCAGGGCATGCCGCAGGTCCGGCAGGGGGTCTTGGCGGCCGGCAGGGGCGGTTCCCCCTTGATCTTCTGTTCGACGAACTTCAGGCACTTGTTGACCTTGGCATCGGGACCTTCCACGGCGATGGTCACGCAGCCTTCCGCCCCGCCCCAGCCGCCGGAGGCGAAATGCACGGCATAGATATCGAAGAGGGTCTCGACGGCGTCGAGCTCCGTAAAGACCCGGCCGTCGGCCACGCAGGCCATGCCCACCCGGGCGCCGATGGATTTGCCCAGGCTCATTGTTCCCCCGAACTGCGCCGCCGCCTCCACGGAGGGGATCATCTTTTCCAGACCGATCGGGTAGATGATCTCCAGCCCCCGGGCCTTCATGGCCATGTAGAACTGACCCATCGTCCCGCCCGTGGGGCTGGCCATGCAGACGCCCACGTTGCCGTCGCCGTCGAGGGCGTTGCCTCCCTTCAGGAGGATGTCCCCGGGGCCGAGCTTGTCGAGGACCGCCCCGGGCTCCACAGCCAGCGGCTCGCCCTTGTGAAAGGTCACCGGCTGGGTCCGTTCCTCGGCGCCCAGGACGCACAGAACGCCTTTGATCACCTGCCCGGCCACATATCCCTCTTTCTTGACCTTTTTACCCAGCAACTCCTCGAGGATATAGGCGTTTGTCGAACCCCTCCCGACGAGGAGGTAGCCGTTCTGTTTGGCATGCTGAATCTCGGGGAGGGCCGCGACGCCCTTGCCGATGAGCCGTTTGGATTCCGCCGGGGTCAAGGTGAATAATGCCTGCATGTTTCCATCTCCTTTCTTGGTTGGCGATCCACGCCACCGCGGTGGCGCTTGGGCAAAGAGTAAATACGGTCAACTCGCTCGGCGAAGCAGTTTTCTCGCTGCCGAGATTTGGGACAGGCCTTGATTTTCTTAACCTATCGGGGGCTCTTTTGCAAATACAATTCAGATCTTTGCCGGCGGCGGCGGTTTTCCTTGACACGTCCTGCCGCCGTGTTTATATTCCTGCGGGAAAGAGAAAAATCATGAGGTGAGGTAGGGGAAATGAAGCGTATTCTGCTCTTTATTGCGACAAACATCGCCATCGTTCTGGTGCTGAGCATCGTCCTGCATATCCTCGGCGTGGACAGGATCCTCGCTGCGGGCGGCGGGTTGAACATGACGAGCCTCCTGTTGTTTGCCGCCGTTTTCGGTTTCGGGGGTTCCCTGATCTCTCTGGCCATGTCCAAGTGGACGGCCAAGCGGCTTACCGACGCCCAGGTCATCGAATCACCCCGGAACGAGTTGGAAGCCTGGCTGCTCAACACCGTGAAAAGGCAGGCCATGGCGGCCGGGATCGGCATGCCGGAAGTGGCCGTATACGACGCCCCCGACGCCAACGCCTTCGCTACGGGCATGAACAAGGATTCGGCCCTGGTGGCGGTAAGCACGGGACTGCTGCGGATCATGCCCCGGGAGGAAGTGGAGGCGGTCCTGGGTCACGAAATCAGCCATGTGGCCAACGGTGACATGGTAACCCTCGCCCTGATCCAGGGGGTGGTGAATACCTTTGTCATCTTCTTCTCCCGCGTCGTCGGTCATTTCATCGACCGCGTCGTCTTCAAGACGGAAGAGGAACACGGCCCCGCCTTTTTCATCACCACCATCGTGGCCCAGTTGGTGTTCGGCGTTCTGGCCAGTATCATCGTCATGTGGTTCAGCCGTCAGCGGGAGTTCCGGGCCGACGCCGGCAGCGCGGCCCTGGAAGGGCGCGGGAAGATGATCGCCGCCCTCCGCCGTCTCCAGCGGACCGCCGAGCTGCCCCATCTACCCGAGCAGATGGCGGCCTTCGGTATTGCCGGGGGCCGGGGTTCCGGCTTCCGGAAGCTGTTCATGACCCACCCCCCCCTGGAGGAGCGTATCGCGGCCCTCGAAGCGGCGCCCTGAACGACGCCTGCTTTTCACGCCGTCCCGAAGCGGACCGGCAGGGTCATCCCGTGTTCCTCCCCCAGGGCACGGGCCAGATTCATGAAGGTGTCGGGCAGGGGAACTTCCCGATCCCGGATGAGGATGCCCAGGCTGTCCGCCCGGGTAAGCAGGGCGGGATTTTCAATGCCTTCCCTGCTGTCGCAGAGAAACTGGACCCGCAGGGCGTCCGAGAGGGGCCCCCGGAGTTCGGGATGGTCTTCCGCCAGGCGGCGCAGTTCCGTCGCGATGAGTTCTTTATGGACGATGCCGAACGTTCGGAACGGTTCTTCCGGGTTCGGCGTCCCGAAGAGCTCGTTGATCACGGCGCCGATGAGCTGATTGACGAAAAGCCGCTCCTGCCGGGGATAACGTGCCGCGAACTCCCCTTTCAGGGTCTTGAAAAGGACCATCTTGACAATGTGCACCCCGTCCCTCAAGATGGGGTGCAGCCGGTTTTCTTCTTTCACGGTGCCGACACCTCCCCCGGATTACGCATATCTTCACACGTGGAAGCGGAAGGAGATAATATCCCCGTCCTGCACGACGTATTCCTTGCCCTCCAGGCGCAGCTTCCCCGCCGCCTTGGCGGCGGCCAGGGTCCCGCCGCAGGCGATGAAGTCGTCGTAACTCACGACCTCCGCCTTGATGAAACCCCGCTCGAAATCTTTATGAATCGCCGCGGCGGCCCGGGGGGCCTTGACGCCCCGGGGAATCACCCAGGCCTTCACCTCGTCCTCCCCGACGGTGAAATAGGTGATCCGCCCCAGGAGGCGAAAGGCAGCCCGGATGATCCTCAGAAACGCCGGCTCGGACATGTGGAGCGATTCCAGGAATTCCTGCTGTTCCTCCCGGGACAGTCCCGCCATTTCCGCCTCCAGTTCGCCACAAAAGCCGATGACATGCTCGGCAAGCCCCGTCTCCTCCCGGAAGGCCGCCGTTGTTCCAAGACGGTCTTCGGAAAGGTTAAGCACCACCAGTTCCGGCCGGAGGCTCCAAAAGGAGAAACTGCGCAGGGCCCGGCGCTCGTCTTCGCTCAGGGGCAGCTCCCGCAGGGGGCGTCCCTGCTCCAACTGGTCCTGGAGGCGGGGCAGGAGCTCCATCTGGAGTAATTCCGGCGGCTTGAGGGCCTTCCGGGGTACCCGCCGGAGGCGCTCCCGGCGGTTTTCCACCACCTGGAGGTCGGAAAGGATCAGTTCGTCCTCCAGGTGGTGCCACCGGGAGACCATTTCCTGCAAGTCCGCGGCGGTGAAACCGTCCACCACATGGAGGAGCCCGTCGGCCCCGGCCAGGGTCTGACGCACCGCCTCCCAGGCCTTCTCCCCGTCGGCGTGGACATCCACGAAAGGGGCCTTCGCCGGCGAGATCTTGGCCGGTTGAAATATCGAGACCAGGCGGTCGAACCGTTCGTCGGGAACGGACGCCTGACCGCGGACGCAGTTTTCCCCATGGACATCCCGACTGCGGATACCCGTCATGATCTCGAAAAGAGAGCTCTTCCCGCTCTGGGGAAGGCCTAAGATACCCATTTCCATAACAATTCACCGTCTGCTCGACAAAATCGCCCCCGCCGGCAGCCCCTCCGTTTCCGGAAAGGCAATGCCGCCGCTCCCCCGCCTGCCGTCCGGGACGGCGCCCCATATCATCACCGTCCCGCCTTTTCAAGCAAAAAATCGCCCTGGTGCCCCGGATAGATTCGCTGCCGGCAGGGAATTCCCGAAACATCCTCCCCGGCAAGGCGGGCAGGGGAGCGGCTGTCGCTTATAAACCCTTCGTGCCGGGGCGGGACAGGATTTTCCGTCCCCCCCGCCGGGAGGCGGAGGAAAATAACTTTTGACGGTTTGGCCCCGTGCCTGTTTTAACCATTGAATCGGAACGGATTATATTGTAGAAGTTCTCAACGGATCAGGCTGTTTCCGCCACTGCAAATCCATCAGGAAAAGGAGATTCGCTCCATGGGGATGACCATCACGGAAAAGATTCTGGCGGCGCACACGGACCTCGAGGAGGTCCATCCGGGGATGCTGATCAACGCCCGGGTGGACATCGCCCTGGGACACGACGTCACGGCCCCCATCGCCATCGCGGAATTCAAAAAGTCCGGCGGGCGCAAGGTCTTTGACCGGGGCCGGGTCGTCCTCGTCGCCGACCATTTCACCCCCAACAAAGACATCAAATCCGCCCAGCAAGTCAAGATCATGAGGGATTTCGCCCGGGAGCACAAGCTCGCCCATTATTACGAAGGGGGGAAGGCGGGGGTCTGTCACGTCCTGCTCCCCGAGCAGGGGATCGTCCTCCCCGGCGACCTCATCATCGGCGCCGACAGCCACACCTGCACCTATGGCGCCCTGGGGGCCTTCGCGACGGGCGTGGGCAGCACGGATCTGGCGGCGGCCATGCTGACCGGGGAGCTGTGGTTCCGGGTTCCCGAGACGATCAAGATCGTCCTGACGGGTAAGCTCAACAAATGGGTTGGGGGGAAGGATCTGATCCTCGCTATCATCGGCCGGATCGGTGTGGACGGGGCCACCTACCAGGCCATGGAATTCACCGGCGAAACCGTGGGCGACCTGTCCATGGCGGACCGTTTCACCATGGCCAACATGGTCATCGAGGCGGGGGCCAAAAACGGCATCTTCGCCCCCGACGCCGTCACGGAGGAGTACGTCAAATACCGGGCGGAGCGGGATTATACCTTCTATTTCCCCGATCCCGACGCCCACTACGCCCGGGTACTGGAGATCGACGTTTCCCAAATCGAACCCCAGGTGGCCTTTCCCCATTTGCCTTCCCATGTCAAGGGGTTGAGCAGGGTCGGCTCCGTGAAGATCGACCAGGTCTTCATCGGCTCCTGCACCAACGGCCGCATGGAGGATCTGCGCCTGGCCGCCGGCATCCTGAAGGGCAGGGAAGTGGCGCCGTACGTGCGCCTCGTCGTCATCCCCACGACCCCGGAGATCTACCGCACCGCCCTGGCCGAGGGGCTCTTCGACATCTTCCTTGCCGCCGGGGCCGTCATCGGCCCGCCGACCTGCGGACCGTGCCTGGGGGGACACATGGGCATCCTCGCCGACGGCGAACGGGCCGTGGCCACCACCAACCGGAACTTTGTCGGCCGTATGGGACATCCGGGCAGCGAGGTCTATCTGGCCAACCCGGCGGTGGCGGCGGCTTCGGCCGTCCTGGGGCGGATCGCCGGGCCCGATGAAATCAAGGGGGCGCACAAGCTATGAAATATACAGGGAAAATTTGGAAGTTCGGCGATCACGTCAACACCGACCTGATCATCCCGGCCCGCTATATCAACAGTTCCGACCCGGACTATCTTGCCGCTCACTGCATGGAAGACGCCGACCCGGATTTTGCGAAGCAGGTGCGCCCCGGCGACATCATCGTGGCCGGGGATAACTTCGGCTGCGGCTCCTCCCGGGAACACGCCCCCATCGCCATCAAGGCGGCGGGAATCGCCGGCGTCGTCGCCCGGAGTTTTGCCCGGATCTTCTACCGCAGCGCCTTCAACATGGGGCTGCCGATCTTCGAGTCCCGGGACTTGTACGATCTCGTCCGCGACGGCGACATCATCGAGGTGGACGGCAATGCCGGCACGATCACTATTCCGGGGCAGGAACCACGGCAGCTCAAAATCGAGCCGATCCCCCCCTTCATGCAGGAGCTGATCGCCGCGGGGGGGCTGCTGGCATACCTGAAAAAGCGCCCGTGAAAAACGACATCCTGGAATAGAAACCCAACTTTCGTGATAAGGGAGGCCGGCAGGGGGATGAGGAGTTTTTAGATGGAGAAAAATAATAAAATCGCGGTATTTCCCGGTGACGGCATCGGGGTGGAGGTGGTCCGGGAGGCCGTGAAGGTCCTGGATGCCCTGGCGGAAAAGACCGGTGCCGGCTTCGCGCTGCAATACGGGCTCGTGGGCGGCGCGGCCTATGACGCCTGCGGCGACCCCTTTCCCCCGGAAAGCCTGGCGCTGGCCCGAAGCAGCGATGCCGTACTCCTGGGCGCCGTGGGGGGACCCAAATGGGAAGGCCTGGACTATCGCGTCCGCCCCGAGCGGGCCCTCCTGGGCCTGCGGGAAAAACTCGGCCTTTTCGCCAACCTGAGACCGGTCGCCGTCTTTCCCGAACTCCGGGCCGCCTCGCCCCTGAAGGCACGAATCGTCCGGGGGATCGACATCCTCATCATCCGGGAACTGACCGGGGATCTTTACTTCGGCAAGCCCCGGGGCGTCCGGGTGGTAAGGGGTCGCCGCGTCGGCGTCAACACCCTGGTGTATACGGAAGAGGAAATCCGCCGGATCGCCCGCGTGGCCTTCGCCGCCGCGCGGCATCGGCGCCGGAAGCTCCTCTCCGTGGACAAGGCCAACGTCCTGGAGAGCACCCAGCTCTGGCGGGACGTGGTGACGGAAGTGGGCCGCGATTACCCGGACGTGGCGCTGAGTCATATGTACGTGGACAACTGCGCCATGCAACTGGTGGCCAACCCCTCCCAGTTCGACGTCATCGTGACGACCAACATGTTCGGCGACATCCTCAGCGACGAGGCGGCGATGATCACCGGTTCCATCGGCATGCTCCCCTCGGCGAGCCTGGGGGAGAAGGGCGGCATGTACGAGCCGATCCACGGCTCCGCCCCGGACATCGCCGGCCGGGACCTCGCCAATCCCCTGGCCACCATCCTTTCCGTGGCCATGATGCTCCGCCATTCCCTGGGGATGCCCCGGGAGGCCGGGGCGGTGGAAGCGGCGGTCCGGCGGGTGCTCCGGGATGGTTACCGGACCCGGGACATCCACACCCCCGGGACGGTCCCGGTGGGCACGGCGGCCATGGGCGACGCGGTGGTGTCCCGGCTTGTCCTGAAGAAATAACCGTACCCGATGGAAAAGATCGCCGACGATTTATACATGCTCACCCTCCCCATGCCCTTTCGCCTGGGGCACGTCCACGCCTTCCTGTTGGTGGGTGACGACCGGATCACCATGTTCGACACCGGTCTCAACACCCCGGAGACCTTGCTGCATCTCGAAGGATCCCTGCGGGGCATCGGCCGGGAGATCGGCGATATAGAACGGATCATGATCTCCCATTACCACATCGATCACTGCGGCCTGGCCGGGCGGATCCAGGACGTCTCCGGGGCGGCGGTCTGCATGTCCGAGCGGAGCCGGCCCTTCATTCTCATGCGCAACGAGGAGGAGTATCGTTTCGTGGAGGAGATCAAGGCCTTCAGCAGAAGCCACGGATTACCGGAAAAGGCCGTTGATTACATCACCGGGCTGCTGCAGACCTTCAAAAAGGCCGGCAGCTCCTTCACGATCAATGAATTCATCACCGCGGAACAAGTGGAAATCCTTGGCGGAAAGGAGGTTTGCATCCTGCCCACCCCGGGGCACACCCACGACCACCTCTCCTTCTACTTTCCCGGTGAGCGCCTGCTGCTCTCCGGCGACCATGTCCTGCCGGAGATCACCCCCAATCTCAGTCCCAACATGTTTGCCCGGGACTTTCGCCCTTTGCAAAGCTTCCTCGCCTCGCTGTCCCGGGTCGAAGACCTCCCGGCCGCCATGGTTTATCCGGCCCATGGCCGGCCATTCACCGACCTCAGGGGCAGGATCGCCGCCATCCGCAGCCACCACGACATCCGGAAAGGCCTCACCCTGAAAGCGGTCCAGGGGGGGCCCAAGAACGCCTTCGCGGTGTCCCGGGACATCTTCGGTACCGAGCTGAACGAATTCGACCAGTTTCTCGCCCTCAACGAAACCTATGTCCATCTTCAGGAATTGACGCACGAAGGGTTGATCGGGGAACGTCGTGCAGACGGTGCGATCACCTATCATGCCTAAGGGCATGACGGCATCCCCGTAAACTTGACGCCCGGGATGATTTGGCTGAGGGGCGAGGACTCGAACCTCAATTTTCAGGGCCAGAACCTGGCGTCCTACCATTAGACGACCCCTCATGATTATATTCTCAACTCTCAGACCCCGGCGCCGGTTTTCGCAAATAAGGTGGAAAGGACATTCTTCCGGCGCACCATTCCCCCGTAAAAGAGAGCCGGGGCGGGCGTCATCAATAAAACCAACGCACAACCCACAAGCAACCACGCCGTGTCGCCGGCGTTGACCTGATGGATCACGAATTCTCCCCTCTCGGGATCGGCAGAGAACAACGAGAAGACACAGCAACTGTCGTGCCAGGATGACGATTGGAAAAAGCGCTAAACAATTCAAGGGGATGCCCTGGGATGTACTCCGGGGGGTGTAGACATATTTGTTTACAATAAGGCCATTGTTACAATAATGTGCTTTTCAATGCCGGCCGGTGTCCGCCTTCCCTGCCGTCGTCAAAAAGACGTACCTGACGCTCAGACAAAGCGGACAACTCATGTGCTACAAAAGCGGACAACTCTATTTGCTACTGACACGTGCCTTCCTATGGTCTTGACTTCTCGATGAGGAGAGATTAGACTACAATACAAAGCGGTTATAGAGGCCACGAGTCTTCGTCTCTCCGAGCGGAGAAAATGGGGGCGGGAACCATGATCAATGCAATCACCGGCAGCGGCTATCTGGAATATCTGGATATAATCAGGCAGCAGGTCGGGGAAGGCATGGCCGTCGGCGCGAAAGGGGCAACCGATGCCGCCGGGATATCGGGGCTGATTCGGGAAAGCACGGCCGCCATGGCCTCGGCCGGGGCCGGCACCCTGATTGCCAACCGGGACCTTTTGCTTGGCATGCTGGAAGCAGGCGCGGTGCTGGCGAGTCTCGCCCGGCAGATGAAGCTCGAAGATCTGAAAAAAGACATCATTTCCGTCATGCCGCCCCCGTCGGACCGGGTCTTCGCCACCGCGGATACGGACAAGGACGGTCATGTAAGTCGCGATGAGTTGGCGGCGGTCATCGGCGGTGACGGTGCCGACAAACTGTTCGGCATTATCGATACCGACGGCGACGAGCTGATCAGCCGCGGCGAAGACGCCGCCTTCCGGGAAGAGAGGCAGGCGGCGTTCCTGCGGCTGATTCCGGAAGGCACGGAGTTGGCGGCGGCGGTAAAACAGAACAACAACCTGCTCATTAAAATCTTTACGGAAACGGTGAAAACTCAAAGCTCGGCCTCCCTATTGTCGGCGGGGAGCCTGAGCGCCTTTTTTGCTTGATGCCCGCCGGCGCCGCATTTTCCCATGACGCCGGCAAGGTCCTTTTCCGGCGGGGAAAGGACCTTTTATCGTTTTACTGTGCCGGCAGCGACGGACAAGAAGGCCGCGGCGGCGACCTTCGGAACGTCCAGGATCCCCCGGATAAATCCTCGACATGAAACATTATTATTTCGAGACGATCCCCATCGGTCCGCCCCGTCCGGCCGTCTTCCGGCGACTGGGCTACCGTCGGAACGCCACCCGGATCGGCGTCGGGTTGTCCCGGGAAATTGAAGGCTATCTAACCGAGGCGCAGGAGCTGATCGCCCTGCGGGGAGCGGCCCGGCGGCTGTCCTGCCGGATCGAGCCGCCGGCGCGGGTGGTCCTCTCCGCAGGTACGGTTTTCGAGAGCCGGAAGCTCGCCAGTTTTCTCAATGATGCCGGCGAGTTGCTCCTCATGGGTGCAACGGCCGGAGCAGCGGTCACGGAAGCCATCCGGACCGATACCTCCGGGGGGAACGTCACCCGGGGGGTAGTGCTGGATGCGGCGGCCAGCGAAACCGTCGATGCCGCCCTCGACTGGATCACGGCCTATTTCCGTACGCTCCTCCGGCGGGAGGGAAAGACGCTGCTCAACAGCCGCTTTTCCGCCGGTTACGGGGATTTTTCCCTGGAAAACCAGCGGGATATGCACCGCTTACTCCAATTGGAGCAACTGGGGGTCGCGATCACGCCCGCCTGTGTCCTCGTCCCGGAAAAATCCGTCACCGCCGTGACGGGCATCATTGCCCTTTGAACGAAGCGGCATAAACGTGCTATAGGAATCTTCCGCCTGTTCGGGCCCCCGACGCCGACAAAACCGGAAACAACCTGTGCGGCGTCATGGCTTGCCCCAAGCGGAGGCGGTCAACTTACCCGGAAGAAAGGGAGCAGGAAATTGAAGAAGAAAAGGATAAAGGCGTTACTTGGCAAACAGATCGTCATCCTTGACGGCGCCACGGGAACGGAGCTGCAGAAACGCGGGATGCCCGGAGGAGTCTGTCCCGAGGCCTGGTGCCGCGAAAATCCCCAGGTTATTCTCGATGTTCAGCGGGCGTACCGCGACGCAGGGGCGGATATGGTCTATACATGCACCTTCGGCGCCAACCGCCTGAAGCTGGGGGAGTACGGCATCCGGGACGTCCGGGGCATCAACGAGGAGCTGGCCCGTCTTTCCCGGCAGGCCGTCGGCGCCGGGACGCTCGTCGCCGGCGATATCGGCCCGACGGGCCGCTTTGTCGAGCCCGGCGGCGATCTTCCCTTCGCGGAGGCCGTCGCCGTCTTCAAGGAACAGGTGGCGGGGCTGCTGGCCGGCGGGGTGGACCTGTTCGTCATCGAGACGATGATGGACATCCAGGAGGCCCGGGCCGCCCTGCTGGCGGTGAAGGAAACCGGTGATTATTTCACCGTCGTCACCATGACTTACGAGGCCGGCGGCCGGACCCTCAACGGCACGGACCCCGTCACGGCCCTCATCACCCTCCAGAGTCTCGGCGCCGACGCCGTGGGCGCCAACTGCTCCGCCGGACCGGCGGAAATGCTGCCCTGGATCGCCGCCATGAAGCCCTGCGCCACCGTTCCCCTCGTGGCCAAACCCAACGCGGGGCTGCCCCGCCTTGCGGGGGGAAAAACCCATTTCGACATGGACGCCGCAACCTTCGGCGCTTTCGGGGAATCCTTCGTCAAGACCGGGGTGAACCTCCTGGGGGGCTGCTGCGGCACGACGCCGGAGCATATCGCCGCCGTCCGGGCCGCCACGGCGGGAATGCCGCCGGAACCGCCCCGGCGCCGTTCCCTGGCCGCGGTGAGTTCCGCCCGGACCCATCTGCTGCTGGAGCGGAACCGGCCTCTATACGTCATCGGCGAGCGGCTGAATCCCACGGGTAAGAAGCAGCTCCAGGAGGAACTCCGGGAAGGCAAGATGTCCCTGGTCCGCCGCATGGCCAAGGAACAGGAAAACCAGGGGGCCGACCTCCTGGACGTCAACGTGGGGGTACCCGGCATCGACGAGCCCCCGGCGATGCGGGAGGTCATCCGGGCCGTGACCGCCGCCGCCGCCCTGCCCCTGGTCATCGACTCGCCGAAGGTGGCGACCATCGAGGCGGCCCTGCGCCTCTATCCGGGGCGGGCCCTGATCAACTCCATCTCGGGGGAGCGGGAAAAGGTGGAGAAGCTCCTGCCCCTGGCGGCGAAATACGGGGCGATGTTCATCCTCCTGCCCCTCACGGACGGGGAGATCCCCGCCACCGCCGCCGGGCGCGCCGCCATCGTCCGGGAGGTCTATCAGGCGGCCCGGCGCTATGGCTACACCAAGGAGGATATCGTGGTGGACGGGCTGGTCATGACCGCGGCGGCCAACCCCGAAGCCCCTGTGGAAACGCTGAAAACCGTTGCCTGGGCCTCCCGGAAATTTCACTGCCGGACGGTTTTGGGCGTCTCCAACGTCTCCTTCGGGCTGCCGGAACGAAAATGGCTGAACGCCGCCTTCCTCGCCCTGGCTCAGGGGGTGGGGTTGAGCATGGCCATCGTCAATCCCGCCGGCGAGGAACTCCAGGCCGTGATGAAGGCCGCCGACGTCCTCATGGGTCGGGACCGCAACGCCGCCCGCTATATCGCCGCCTATGCCGGGACCGGGGCGGCACCGGCCGGCGCGGGAGGAGGGGCGCCCCCCCCCGCGCCGGGGAAGGGACCCACGGCGGCGGAAATGGTGTATCAAGCCGTTCTGGAGGGCAACCGGGAGGACATCGTCGGCCTCATCGAGGCCGCGCTGACGACGATCAGCGCCCGGGAGCTGGTGGACGGACAGCTCATCCCCGCCATCATCCGGGTGGGTGAGCTCTATGAAAAGCAGACCTACTTCCTCCCGCAGCTCATGGCCGGCGCCGAGGCGATGAAGAAGGGGCTGGCCCGCCTCGAACCCCTCCTGGAGGCCACGCCGGACCGTCCCGCCGGGAAGGGAAAGATTCTCCTGGCGACGGTGCAGGGAGACATCCATGACATCGGCAAGAATATCGTGGCCCTCATGCTGAGGAATCACGGTTACGAGGTCGTCGATCTGGGCAAGGACGTGGCCACGGCGGCGATCATCGCGGCGATGAAGCAACACCGCCCCCGGGCGGTAGGGCTCTCGGCACTGATGACGACCACCATGACGGCCATGAAAGACGTCATCGCCGCCGCCCGTCAGGAAGGTCTGGTCACACCCTTCCTGCTGGGCGGGGCCGTCGTCACCGCCGCCTATGCGGAAGCCGTCGGCGGCGCCTACGCCCGGGACAGCGTCGAGGCGGTGCGGGTGTTGGCGGAGCTTCTCCGGAGGGAAAAGCCCTGAAGAACATGAAAGGACACCGCGGGACAACGGTGACGCCGCCGGCGAAACACTTTTCCCAGGCGGCGCAGGACGCCGGAAATATCCACCTGAAATTATCTTCTTACCGGAAGGAGGCCCGTATCGTCGGATGAACATCGAGCAAATGAAGGCCCGCCTCATCGAGATCATCATCGCCAAATCTTTTCAATACCGGGACAATCCCCCGTTCACCCTCGCCTCGGGAAAGACGAGCAGTTATTATTTCAACTGCAAACCCACCACCCTCGATCCCGAGGGGATGAACCTCATCGGCGGGATTCTCTTCCACATGCTGGCCGACACGGACGTCACGGCCGCCGGCGGCCTCACCCTGGGCGCCGACGCCCTGGCCGACGCCCTGGCGGTAATCTCCTACCAGCAGGGCCGGCCCATCAAGGCCTTCATCGTCCGCAAGGACGTGAAGGATCACGGCACGAAAAGCGCTCTCGAAGGCGACGTGCAGGCCGGGGAGAAGGTGGTCATCCTCGACGATGTCATCACCACCGGCGGGTCGACGATCACGGCGATCGAAAGGGCCCGGGCCGCGGGACTAATCATCGAGAGGGTCATCGCCCTGATCGACCGGGAAGAGGGGGGGAGGCAAAACATCCTGGCTTGGATCCCCCGGGTGGATGCCGTGGTGACCCGCTCGGAAATCATGGAGGTTTACGGAAAAAAACAGCTTGCATGACACCGGTGACTGCGGTAAAGGCAGCGCCGAAAAAGCAGTCGTACCGAGGAGAGATGTTCACAAGGCGTATCCCGATCGTTTTCCTGCTGGCGGCCCTGACCGTTTTTCTCACCGCAGGCGAGCTTCATTCCATCCCGGCGGAGGCGGTGGTCGTGGCCAAATACCGCCACCCCCAACTGATCAACGGTGTTCCCGAAGGCTGGAAACTGATGAGGCACAGCGGCACACCAAATATCGACCTGGTCCGGGAAGGCGACGCGTACTTTGTGAAACTCAAAAGCGACCCCCGCTCCGGTTTCGGCATCGAGAGGAACGTGCGGGTCGATCTGAAAGAATACCCTTATCTCAACTGGACCTGGCGGGCCACCCGTCTTCCCCGGGGCGGCGACATCCGCAAATCCGGCACGGACGACCAGGTCCTGCAGATCTATGTGGTCCTGCCGGCTACCGGCTTTCCACACCAGCTCAACACCCCGATCCTCACCTACATCTGGGATAACGAGGCCCCCAAAGGGCTTACGGTCCGCAGCCCCAAGCCGTTGCTGAAGAAGATCCGTTATCTGGTCGTGCGTAACAAGACCGACCGACTGGGGAGCTGGTATACCGAAAAGCGTAATGTTTACGAGGATTACAAGCGGATTTTCTCTGACGTCCGCGGTGGGGAGCCCCTGGGAGCGACCCACGGCGTCCGTTTTTACATCAACTCGCAGAACACGAGAAGCTACGCGGAAGGTTACATCGGCGAAGTGTACTTCAGCAAAAACTGATGAACTCGTCAAAACCGGCCCCCGGTGGAAGCGCTCGCCGGAGACGTTGCGCTTTTTCCCCTTCGTGGCGGGGTCACAGGCGGTTACGCCCCCGTCCCCCGTTCCTGGCCCGCCTTTCTCCCCCGGGAGCCTGCCGCTGTGCCGAAGTGATCATGACTTTGAGAACAAGAGAGCAGCATTTTTCGGGCCTCGTTTTGTCCTACGGCGTCCATGGTCCGTTGCCGTCGCGGCCCCCAAAGACCACGGCGGCGTTCAGGGGCGCCGCGGTCCTTTCCCCTCCTGAGGGGAGGTTTACGCCATGTCCCCGGCAGTGAAGAAGAGACTGATCTTCAGCGGCATCCTCCTCGCCGGCGCTATCGTGGCGGGGGTGCTGGCCTTCTGTGTCTATCGGGAGCTGCAGGATCTGGAAGGCCGGCGGCAGACCATCGAGGCTTATGCCCGCCGGGCCCTGGGACGGGAGTTGAAATACGGCGCCGCCCGTCTCTCCTTCCGTTTCGGACCGGCCCTGACCTTCACCGACGTGAAAATCGCCGAGAAAGACCGTCCCGAAACCTTTGCCGCCGCCAAGGAAATCGTCGTGCGAATCGCCGTCCTCCCCTATCTGCGGGAAAAGAAAATCGTCGTCAAGGAACTCCGCATCCAGGCGCCCCGGATCCTGATCAGTCGGGATCGGGAGGGGATATGGAACGTCGCCGATCTCTTTGTCGCCGACACGAAACCGGCGGTGGAGCTGGGGGAGATAACCGTGACCGGCGGGGAGATCACCCTTGCCGACGGGAAAGACCAGGCGGCGTCCCTCGTCTTCAAAGACCTCGACTTACGTCTGGAACGCTGGGAACGGGGCGTCGGCACCGCTTTCTCCCTCGCCGGCACCCTGGCGGGAAAGGCCGGATCGGAAGGTCGTTTATCGCTCCGGGGGAAGCTGAAACCGGCCAAGGCGACCGAGGATATCCTTACCAGCGTCCTGACGGAGACGAAACTGCGGGTGGAAAATCTCGCCCTGGCGGATCCCTGGCCGTGGTATCGCCAATGGACGCCCTTTCAGAAACTGGCGGGCGACCTGAATGCCGAAGTCCTCATCGACGGCCGTTGGCAGGATTTCCGGGCGGCGGGATTTCTGGAGGTCACCGGTGCCGAACTGGTCTATCCCGCCGTTTTTCCGGAAGATCTCAAGACGGCGAAGCTGCGCTTGGAGTGCGAGCTCGAGAAAAAGCACGGTGAGCTGATCCTGAACCGGGCGAAGGCCGTACTGGGTGATCTGGAACTGCGGGGAAAGGCGCTGCTGAAGGATCTCCAGACCCCGGATCCTTATGTGGAAGCCGCGGTGGGAGTGAAGGCCTTTGATCTGGAAAGGCACGGAAAATTGATTCCTTACGGCCTCATCCCCGCGGCGACGGCGGATTTTGTCCGCCGCTATATCCGCTCCGGGGTGTTCCATGTGGAGACGGGGACCATCAAGGGGAGATTCAGCGAGTTGCAGACATGGGGTGCCGCAAACCGCCCGAGTATACTGAACGTGAAGGCGAAAGTGGAAAAGGGCACCCTCCGCTTCGGAGAGAAGGTCCCTCTTTTCAGCGGGATCACGGGGGAGCTGGTCTTGACGGAACGGGATTTCCGGCTCCAGGGGATGTCCGGCAACTTCGGCGCCGCCCCCTTCACCCTGACGGGTAAAATCGAAGACTACGCCTCGTCCAAGCCGTCAACCTATCCCTTCACGGCCTCCATCCAGCCCTCCGTCCGGGAGTTGGCCTGGATTTTTGGGGACCAATTGCTGGGAAAAACCGCCTGGGCGGGCAAGACGGTCATGAAGATAACCGGTAACGGCCCGGCGACGGCTTATGAAGTGGACGGCGAGTGGGACCTGGCGCCGGCCTCCTACCACTGGGGAGCATGGCTTGCCAAACCGGCCGGCCGGGCCAACACCGCCGCTTTCAAGTTGCGCATCGATTCCCGGGGGCTGAGCGTCGCCCCTTTCCGGTTTCACCTCCCGCCGCTCGTGGTCACGGGCTCGGCCTACTCTCCCTTTGCCGACACCCGCGGCACCCGGTTGGCGGCGCAGTTCCTGCCCACGCCCCTTCTGGGTCTGAAGGACATCTCGCCGCTGCTGATGAGACACGAAGCCGCCGGAAAGGTCCAGGGCGACATCCAGTACGATGAAAAAGCCGGTCCGACGGCCTCCCGGGGCCGCTGGCGGGGAAAATTCTCCCTGGAACAGGTGCGTATCAAGCCGGCGGCGAATTTCAATTATCTTCAGGATCTGGCCGGCGTGATCCAAGTGAAGGGGGAGGCCCTTGCCACGGCAGGTCTTTCCGGGCGGTACGGCAACACCCCCTTTACGCTGGCCGGTACAGTGACGGGATTCGCGGCGCCGGTACTGGAGGGTTCTCTTGCCGTACCGATCTTGTGGCCGGAAGATCTGAAGGCCGGTGTGCGCCTCGCCGGGGTACCGCTCCGGGACGTCCGGGCCAAGGTGAGCTATCGAGACGATCTTTTGAGCGTCACCAACCTCTCCTTCCGCTTCCGGGAAGGCCGGGGCGCCGCCGCGGGAGAGACCAGATTCGGTGCTGCCGGCAAGCCGTCCCGTCATCGCTACCGGTTTCATCTGGACGGGATGCCGGTGGCGGACCTCTTCCGGGAACTGGACAAAGAACGGCTGCTGACCGGTGTCCTTTCCGCCCGCGGCGAGCTGGCGGCCTCCGGAACCGACGGCGCGGAGCTGCTGAAGTCGGCGACGGGGAATGTGGAGATGCGGATCGAAAAGGGCACCCTCAAAAAATTCCAGGTCCTGGCCAAGATCTTGTCGTTTCTTAACGTGTCCCAGCTCCTCCGGTTCAAGCTTCCGGATATATCCACGGCCGGCATGCCCTTCCGCAGTATGGCGGCGACCCTGCGGATCGGTGACGGGGTGGCGGCCAGCGATGATTTCTTCCTCCAAAGCGACGCCATGAATATCGTGGCCGCAGGCAGGACAGACCTGATCAACCGCACCATAGACGCCCTTGTCGGTCTGCAGCCCCTCCAAACCATCGATCGGGTGGTAAGCAGGATCCCCATCGCCGGCTGGATTCTCACCGACGACGATCGGCGGCTTATCACCGTTTATTTCGAGGCGAAAGGCCCCTTGGACAATCCGGTCGTCAAGTCGATTCCCCTCAAGGGCCTGTCTGAGGAAACATTGGGTATCTTCAAACGGGTACTGCAGCTTCCCAATAGGCTTATAACCGGCGCCGGGACGGTCATTGAATAGGATCTCCCCAGGGATCCCGGGGCTGTCTCCGGGAACACCGGGCCGGGCGTTCCCAAAGTCAATTTTTCAGAAAATTCTCAAGGCCGGCGGGGTTTTCCGCGCAAGACGCCCGCAGACGGTTGACGGCCAGGTGGGCCTGCCGGACCGGTTCGGGGATGCGATAGCCCCGGCAGCAGCGGCGGGTTACCGCCACGGCCTGTTCGAGGCTGATCCGGTGTCCCGGGGAGATGAATACCGGCCGTACCCCGGCTTTGGTCCTCAAGACCGTCCCGACGATCCGCCCCTGGAAGACGAGCGGTTCGGCGGCTCCGATTTCCGGACCGGGTTCCCGGTAGTCGCCGACGAGGCGGGATTTCGCACAGCCGATGGTCGGCCGGTCGAGGAACAGGCCCAGGTGGGACGCCAGCCCCAATCCCCGGGGGTGGGCGATGCCGTGACCGTCGAACATGATCAGATCCGGCGGCGCGGCAAGGCCGGCAAAGGCCTCCAAAAGCACCGGCCCTTCCCGGAAGCTGAGAAAGCCGGGGAGATAGGGAAAGGAGACCCGGGCCACCGCCCGTGCTTCCTGCCGGATCGTGAGGTCGGGAAAGGAAAGCAGGACCACGGCGGCGAAAAACAGGTCGCTGTGACGGGCATAGGAGATATCGGCGCCGGCGATGGTGGTTATCCGGGCGGCCGCTTCCGTATCCGTCAGGATGAGTTCGCCTTGGAGGGTTTTCTGAAGGGCCGCAGCGTCCGGGCGGGGAATGTCCCAGGGGTGCAGGCGCCTGATTTTCAAGGCAGGATCTCCCGGGCCCGGGCGACGTCGCGCCGGATCTGGGAGATCAGGGCGGCGGGTCCGCTGAATTTCGCTTCGTCCCTCAATTTTTCGAAAAAGAGGATTTCCAGCGTTTGCCCGTAGATGTCCCGGTCGAAGTCGAGCAGATGGACTTCGATGGACAAGCGGTCGTCGGCAAAGGTCGGGTTCCAGCCGATGTTCAGGACACTGCGATAGGTCCGGCCCGCTACCCTGGTCAGGGCCGCGTAAACGCCCCGGGCCGGGACGAGAACCTTCTCCGGCTGGATATTGGCCGTCGGGAACCCCAGGCCGGCCCCCCGCCGGTGACCGGCAACCACCGTTCCGGTCAGGTTGTAGGGTCGCCCCAGCCAAAGCGCCGCCTGCTTGACATCGCCGGCCAGGATGGCGTTGCGGACCAGGGTGCTGCTGATGATCGTCCCGTCGCTGGTGAAGGCGTTCATCACCTCGACGGCGAAGCCCAGCTCCTCCCCCCGGGCGACGAGAAAGGCCTCGTTGCCCTCTTTGCCCTTTCCAAAGGTGTAGTCGTGACCGATGATGATCTTTTTGATCCGCAATTTCCCCCACAGGATTTCGCAGACAAACTCCCGGGCCGTTGTTCGGGAAAACTCCAGGGAAAAGGGAATGACGAGCAGTCCGTCCACACCCTGGGCGGCGATCAGGTCGATCTTTTCCGCGATGGTGGTAATCAGATAAAAGGGACGGCGATCGGGGTGCAGGATCATTTTGGGATGGGGTTCGAAGGTGAGCACGACCGCTTGGCAGCCGGAATCGCGGGCCTGACGGACCAGGTTTTGGAACAGATACTGATGCCCGCGGTGGACGCCGTCGAAGTTGCCGATGGTCAGGAACGAACCGCGGAAAGACGCGGGAATGTCTTCTATTTGCCTGATGGTTATCATAGGGCGCCACCATAACATGAATCCTTTTATTTTCAAGATCAAATTTGCTCGGATTTTGCTTGACAAGGAGAGGACGACAAGTGTAAAAAACACCATCAACTCGTGCCGAAGTGGCGGAATTGGTAGACGCGCTAGGTTCAGGGTCTAGTGGGTGTAGGCCTGTCCGGGTTCAAATCCCGGCTTCGGCACCATTTTTTAATAATTCCAGTGTTATATGGGGGGTACGGGCTCACATCCCGCTCCCCCGTTAATGTGTAGACCGGAGATGGGCGGCGCGGCATCGCCGGAGGGTCGCCTGTCGCCGCGATGGCCGGGGGAGGGAACCCCGGAGGGGAAAAAACAAAAAAAGCGGGGATGTAGCTCAACTGGGAGAGCGCGGCGTTCGCAATGCCGAGGTCAGGGGTTCGAGCCCCCTCATCTCCACCAGAACATAATCCACGGCAGTCCGAGGAATTAGAAAAACCCGCCGGCAACAGCGGGTTTTTTTTGTTCCTCGCGTCTCTGGCGCTATCAACGGCGCCGCTATGACCCGGCGGATTGAAACCCGGGAAGGCATCCCGGACAACCCGCCGGCGACGGCAGGGCCGGGCGCTCCGGGATATTATTTGTCGAATATCCTTGAAAACTTCCAGTGCTTGCGCTTTCTCCAGTTTCCCTTCACGTAGGCGTAATTGGCCAGCAACGGCAGGAGGACCGTTGCCTCCCCGTAAACCATCTTTTCAAAAGACACGTCCACCTTCCCCCAGGACTGGGCCTCCCGGAGGGTGGAGCTGGAGCAGGCGCCGTCCCGGACATCGGCTACGGTCAGCTGGATGGCGTACTTGTGCATCGGGACCTCTTCCCCGAGGATCTCGGCGCAGATGACCGTATCCTGCACGAAGTTCTTGGGGACACCGCCGCCGATCATGACGATACCCGTGGTCGGCGCGGCGATTTTGATCATGGTCAGCTCCCGGAAATCCCGGACGGAATCGATGGAAAGATGGCGGTCGGGGCGGTGGTGCTGATGGAGGACCAGCCCGAAGCCGGCGCTGCTGTCGGAAAAGGCGGGGCAAAAGATGGGGACGTCGTTTTCATAGGCCGCCTGGACGAGGGAGTCTCGCTTTTTGGCATGTACCGTCAAATATTTTCCCATCTCCCGGATGAATTCCCGGGAGGAGTACGGACGGGGGGGGAGGGTGTCGGCGATTTCCCGGATCGTCCGGTCACAGACCTGCAACTCCTCCTCGTCGATATAGGTGTCGTAAATCCGGTCGATGTAAAGGGACCGGAGCAGCCGGTCGTCGACGTGGGCGGAACCCTGGTAGTGGCGGAAGCCGAGGGCCTCGAAAAAATCCATGTCCACGATCGTCGCGCCGGTTGCCACGATGACGTCCACCATGTTGTTCCGGACGAGATCCACATAGATCGACATACACCCGGCGGCGGAGGTGCTGCCGGCAATGGTGAGGATGATGGCGCATTTCCTGTCTTTGAGCATCCGGTCGTAGATGGCGGCGGCATCGCCCAGATCCCGGGCGGAGAAGGACATCTTCTGCATGGCCGCCACAAGGTCCGCCATATCGAACGACTTGATGTCGATGTGATGGACGGGCTTCTTTAAAAAGTCCTTTTTCTTCATAACCTCCTCAAGGTAAAAATGTAGTAGTTTCTTTTAAATCATCACCGGATAAATGTCAATCCCGGATAAAAAAACCTTCTTGTCATCCGCACCTGTTTCTGATAGGCATCCCTCGGAAAGCATGGTGAAAGATGCCGGAAGTATGGACGGTTAGCGAGCTCAACGAGCGGATAAAAGCGGTTTTGGAATCATCCTTCACGTTCGTCTGGGTAGAGGGGGAGATCTCCAACCTCCGCCGCCCGGCCTCCGGGCACAGCTACTTTACCCTGAAGGACGAACGAAGCCAGATCCGGGCGGTGCTGTTCCGGACGGCGACGAAGCAGTCCTTTGTTCTGGAAGACGGCATGCATATCGTCTGCCGGGCCCGCCTTACGGCCTACACGCCCCGGGGAGAGTATCAACTCCTTGTGGAACGGGTCGAGCCCCGGGGACTGGGGGCCCTTCAAAAGGCCTTCGAACAGCTCAAGGCCCGGCTGCAGGACGAAGGCCTCTTCGACCCCCGGCATAAAAAACCGCTGCCTTTCCTGCCCCGGGGCATCGGCGTCGTTACCTCGCCGACCGGTGCGGTTATCAGAGACATCCTCCAGATTACGAAGCGGAGGTTTCCGTCGGTGCCGATTACGATCGTCCCGGTGCGTGTGCAGGGGCCCGAGGCGGCGCCGGAGATAATCCGGGCGCTGGCGATTCTCAACGGGGAAGGCGGGGAATCCTGCCCCACCCCGGATATAGATGTCGTTGTCATCGCCCGGGGCGGCGGTTCCCTGGAGGATCTTTATCCTTTCAACACGGAAGGGGTGGCGCGGGCCGTCTTCAAATCCCGCCTGCCCGTCGTCTCCGCCGTGGGCCATGAAACGGATTTTACCATTACAGATTTTGTCGCCGATCTGCGGGCGCCGACCCCTTCCGCGGCGGCGGAACTGGTGGTCCCCTCCCGGGAAGAGTTGCGCCGGCAGGTAGCCTCGGCATGGGGAAGACTCCGGCAGGCCCGGCAGCGGCAGGCGGACCGGCGGCGGGAACGGTTGGCAACGGCGGCGGGACGACTGAAATCGCCGGCCCGCATCCTCGGTGATTACCGCCTCCTCCTTGACGATCAGCGGGACCGTCTCTCCCTGTCCCTGAGTCGGCAGCTCCATTCCCGCCGGCACAGCCTGGAGTACCTGCAGACCCGTTTCGAGCGTGTCCACCCGACGGTAATTACCGCCCGCGCCCGGGAGATCCTCACCCGCCGGTGGGAGCAGCTTACCGCCGGGATGGGGAACCTCCTCCGGGAAGGAAGGGCGGCTGTGAATAAGCACCACCAGGGGCTCCGGAACCTGAACCCCCTGGCGGTTCTGGAGCGGGGTTACAGCATTACCCGCCGGCTGTCCGACGGGATGATCGTAAAAGACGCCGCGACCCTCAGCCCCGGAGTGCGGCTGGTCATCCGGGTGGCGGCGGGCGGCGATATCCGCGCCCGGGTGGAGGAAACGGCGGGGGGCGACAGGCAGGAGAGCGGGTCGCTCTTCTGAGGCGTTTTGGGGAGACGGCGGCGCCGGTTTGGTTGATGACGGGCCGGAGCGGATGGATAGGCGGAGGGATGGACAGGTGGCCAAGGAAAAGTTCGAAGAGGCCCTCAAGAGGCTTGAAGAGCTGGTAAAAATAATGGAATCCGGCGAGGTGACCCTGGATGATTCCCTGAAGGCCTTCGAAGAGGGGATCAGACTGATCCGCTATTGCACCCGGAAGCTCGACGAAGTGGAAAGAAAGGTGGAAATCCTTCTGCAAGACGACGCAGGCCGGATCACCGCCGCCCCCCTGTCCCAGGAGGACTGACATGACGGCGGCGGCAATCGATCTGGGTTCCTATCTGGCCCGGCGCAAGGCCCTGGTGGAGGAGGCGCTGGACCGCTTTGTCTCCCCGGCGGGGGGTGCGCCGCCACGGATCATCGCGGCGGTTCGCTACAGCCTTTTCGCCGGCGGGAAGCGGCTCCGTCCCATCCTCTGTCTGGCCGCCGCCGAGGCGGTAAGCGACGCCTGGGAGTCAGCCCTGCCCTGCGCCTGCGCCCTGGAGATGATCCACACCTACTCCCTGATTCACGACGATCTGCCGGCCATGGATGACGACGACTACCGCCGCGGCCGGCCGACGAATCATATCGTTTTTGGGGAAGGACTGGCGATCCTGGCGGGTGACGCCCTGCTTACCGAGGCCTTCCACCTCCTTGCCGATCCGGGGCTCATGCCCGGCGTGACGCCGGAAACAAGGCTGGAAGTGCTCCGGCTTGTCGCCGGGGCGGCGGGGATGACGGGCATGGTGGGCGGCCAGGTCATGGATTTGGAGGGCGAGGGCGAGACCCTGGCCGCTCTTACGGACATGCACCGCCGCAAGACCGGCGCCCTGCTTACCGCCTCCGTAGTCGCCGGCGCCGTAATCGCCGGGGCGTCGCCGGCGCAGCGGGATATCTTGACCCGTTACGGCCGGAAGATCGGCCTTGCATTTCAGATTGCCGATGATATTTTGAACGTCACCGGCGACAGCGCCCGTATGGGGAAAAGCACGGGCAGCGACGCCGTGCGGGGGAAGAAGACCTTCCCATCGCTTTTGGGGTTGGAGGCCTCCCGGCTCAAACTGGCCGAACTGGTGGATGGGGCGGCCGCCGATGCCCGGCAACTGGGCGACTCATCCGGGATTCTGGTGCAGATCGCCGATTACATAAGGGAAAGAAACATCTAAGTGGGCAAGATACTTGAAGGCATCAACGGACCTCAGGATATCCGGTGTCTCGATATCCCGGCGTTGAACCAGTTAGCTGAAGAAATCCGGGAATTGATCATCAAGACCGTGGCCCGTACCGGCGGGCACCTCGCCTCCTCCCTGGGGGCGGTGGAGTTGACCCTGGCGCTCCACTATGTTTTCGCCACCCCGGAGGACCGGCTGATCTGGGACGTGGGACATCAGGCGTACGCCCACAAAATTATCACCGGCCGTCGGGATGCCTTTCCCACCCTGCGACAACAGGGCGGCATCAGCGGCTTCCCGAAACGGGAAGAAAGTATTTACGATGTCTTCAACGTCGGTCACAGCAGCACTTCCATCTCCGCGGCGGCGGGGATGGTGGAAGCCCGGCGTCTCAAGGGGGAAAAACACCGGATCGTCGTGGTCATCGGCGATGGTTCCATGTCGGCGGGCATGGCCCTGGAGGGACTGAACTGGGCCGGGGACCGTAAAGAGGACCTGATCATTGTCCTCAACGACAACGAGATGTCGATTTCCCCCAATGTCGGCGCCCTTTCCTCTTATCTGAACCGGATCATGACCGGAGAGACCGTTACCCGCCTGCGCACCGATCTCAAGGCCTTCCTGAACAGCATTCCCTCCATCGGCGGTCATATGCTGAAGTTTACCCGTCAGGTCGAGGAATCCCTGAAGTCCTTTCTCCTGCCCGGCGCCCTGTTTGAGGATCTGGGCTTTACCTATATCGGTCCCCTCCAGGGTCACCACCTGGATCGGCTGATAAAGAATCTCCATAATATAAGGCAGATAGAAGGACCGATCCTCGCGCATGTCCTGACGAAGAAAGGGAAGGGCTACCGGTATGCCGAGGAAAAGCCCATGCGGTTTCACGGCGTTTCCTCTTTCTGCGTCGAGACGGGGCTCCCCGCCGAGACGGGGAACGGCCCCGCCCCGATCACCTACACCCGCATGTTCGGCGCGACCATGGTCCGTCTCGGCCGGCAGGAGCGGCGCCTGGTGGCCATCACCGCCGCCATGTGTGACGGCACCGGCCTGGATGAATTCGCCCGGGTATTTCCCGACCGCTTTTTCGATGTAGGCATCGCGGAACAGCACAGCGTCACCTTCGCCGCCGGCCTCGCGGTGGAAGGGCTGATCCCCGTGGTGGCCATCTACTCCACCTTCCTGCAGCGGGCTTACGACCAGATAATCCACGATGTGTGCCTGCAGAACCTCCATGTGGTTTTTTGCCTGGACCGGGGCGGCTTTGTGGGCGACGACGGCGCCACCCACCACGGCGTCTTCGATCTCAGCTATCTGCGGGCCATTCCCAACATGATCGTTATGGCCCCCAAGGACGAAAACGAACTCCAGCATATGCTGAAGACGGCGGTGGAAGGCCCCGGACCGGTGGCGATCAGATACCCCCGGGGCGTGGGCCAGGGGGTCGCCCTGGATGATGATCTGCAGCCCCTGCCCATCGGCCGGGGAGAAATAGTGTGTGATGGCGATGAGTTGGCCATTATTGCCATCGGCGCCGCCGTCTGCCCGGCCCGGGCGGCCGCGGAGCGGCTCCGGGAAGAGGGGATCGCGATCCGGGTTATCAACGCCCGCTTTGTCAAGCCTCTGGACCGGGACCTGATCTGTGGAACGGCGGGAAAGATCAAAAAATTGATCACCGTGGAGGAAAACGTCCTGATGGGCGGATTCGGCAGCGCCGTGCTGGAGCAGCTGGCGGGGGCAGGTATTTACGACGTCCAGGTCAGGCGGTTGGGCATTCCCGACCGCTTTTTCGAGCATGCCACGCAGCAGGAACTCCGGCGCCAGGTAGGTATCGACCGGGACAGTATCCTCGCCGTCGCGCGGGAGATGGCGGTAAACGGCAGGAAAGACTCCAACGGCCGCAGGCCGAGAGTGAAGGTCGTTCAAAGATAACATATCCGAATAGTTGCGGATATTATCCTGTAAATTTTCATGCCGGGGGGACCCGCAAAAGCAGGAAATCTCCATGGCGGGCCGCCTATGTTATGTAACCCGGGTTATTTAACTGTCTGGAATTATTCGCCGCGGTATATATTTTCTCCCTACCCGCAAACTTTGAAGATAATTTAAGGAGGCCACCCCGGTGTATTTCACTCGCAAATGCGTGCATATGTTATTGATCTACAACGGTTTATCATTAACGGAGCCGCTGCGGACACTGGGGAGCGCGTCCCGCAATTTTCATCCTGCCTTGTGACGGCGTGACGTCATGGGGGGGTTCATATAAAGGCCGTTTTGACATGTCCAGGGTCCGTTTAGATGTCCTGCTGGTGGAGCGCCGCCTGGCGCCGAGCAGGGAAAAGGCACGCGCCATGATCATGGCCGGGTCGGTCCTGGTCGATGAGGAACGGATAGACAAAGCCGGCGTCCTGGTCGCTCCCGAGGCCGCGGTGCGCATCAGGGAGGGGGCCGATCCTTACGTCAGCCGGGGGGGACGGAAACTCAAGGGGGCGCTGGAGACCTTTTCCGTTACGGTCCGCGATCGGGTGATCCTGGATGTCGGGGCTTCCACGGGGGGATTTACCGATTGCCTCCTTCAGGAGGGGGCCCGGAAGGTTTACGCCCTGGATGTGGGATATGGTCAACTGGCCTGGCGTCTCCGCCAGGACCCCCGGGTGGTGCCTATCGAGCGCACCAACATCCGTTATTACGACGGCCGGGATTTTCGAGAGACAGTGGATATGGCCACGGTGGATGCCTCGTTCATCTCTCTGAAATTGGTCCTGCCCGCCGTTGCCGCCCTGATCGGGGGGGCGGGCGAGATCCTGGCGCTGATCAAGCCCCAGTTCGAGGCGGGGCGGACCCAGGTGGGCAAGAACGGTGTCGTCCGCGACCCGGATTTGCACCGGCGGATTGTGGCGGATCTCCAGGACTTTGTCCGGACCCTGGGATTGGCGGTCCTGGGCGTTTGTCCTTCCCCGCTTTTGGGCCCGGCGGGAAACCGGGAATTTTTCATTTACGCTGCCAAAAAGTCATGAGCGTCAAACTCGCGGAAACAGCGGGCTTCTGTATGGGGGTCAAACGGGCGGTGGACATGGTCCTGGCGCTGGCCCGGCGTAAGGGCCGGGAGACGATCTACACCTACGGGCCGCTGATCCATAATCCCCAGACCGTGGAGTTGCTCAAAAGGAGGGGGATCGTCCCCGTCGCCGCCATCGAGGAAATTCCCGCCGATGCGGACGGGGCCGGCATCATCATACGCGCCCACGGCATCTCGCCTCAGGAGAGGCGGCTGCTCAAGGAAAAGAAGCTGAGGATTTTCGACGCCACCTGTCCCAAGGTCGGTCGTGTCCAGGCCATCATCAAGAAATATGCCGCCAGGGACTTTACGATTCTGATTATCGGCGATGCCGGACATCCGGAGGTGAGCGGGTTAATGGGATACGCCTCCGGGAAGGGGTTGCTGATCGCCGCGCCGGAGGACATCCCGCAGCTGCCGGTACTCGACAAGGTTTGCGTCGTCGCGCAGACGACACAGAGCGTGGCTGAATATGCCGGCATCGTCGCGGCCATCCGGGAACGCTATCCGGAGGCCGTTGTCTTCGATACGATCTGCGACTCCACAGAGAAGAGACAAAACGAGATCAAGTCGCTGGCGGAAGAAATGGACGCCGTGATTATCGTCGGCGGTCGCAACAGCGCCAACACCCGGCGGTTGGCGGCCCTGGCGGAACTTCAGGGGACACCGACCTTTCACGTGGAAACCGCCGCGGAACTCGATATCGAGCACCTGGCGCCATATGACAAAATAGGAATTTCCGCCGGGGCCTCCACGCCGAACTGGATAATCGACCGGGTTGTGGACAAGATCACGGACCAACAGGCCGCAAAGAACGCCGCCGGCAAGTATGTCTTCAAGCTGTGGTTCTGGCTCGTCAGAACGGATCTCTATTCCGCTCTGGGGGCGGGCTGCCTCGCCGCCGCGGCCATGCTCCTTCAGGAAATGGCCCTGCATCCTGTTTATGTGCTCTTCGCCGCCATGTATGTTTATGCCATGCATACCCTCAACCGGTTCATAAACCGGCAAACAGGGAGCATCATCAGCTCGTTTCGGGAAGAATCCTACCGCCGTCACGAAAAAAAATACCTGTCTACGGCCGTGCTCTTTCTTGCCTTCGTCCTGGCGGTAGCCCTTTTTTCCCGGCCCGCGGCCTTCATTTTCCTGCTGGCGATGTCCGTCATGGGGATCCTCTACAATGCCCGGCTGGCCCCGTCGGGCTGGCTTTTCCGCAGTATCCGGGATCTGCCGGCCTCGAAGAACTTTTCCGTTTCCCTGGCCTGGGCGGCCGTTACCGTCCTTCTGCCGCCCGTGGGGGAGAACTTGCCCCTGACGGCCGCCACAGCCGTTTCCTTTACCTTTATCTTCGGTATGGTCTTTATCCATTCCTTACTGTCCGACGTCCTGGATATCCAGGGAGACAAACTTATCGGCAAGGAAACCATTCCCGTCCTCATCGGCAGGGAAAACACCCATCGCCTTCTTCATGTGCTCTTGCTGTTCCTGGTCATCCTGTTGACCCTTGCCCCGTCCCTGGGCGTGACGGTCTCGCTGAGCTATTTCGAGATCATCCCGGTAATTTATATATGGATTTGCTTCCGGATTTATGATAGGAGACCTACCCTTATGGCGTTGGTGAAGGAGGGCGTCCTGGAAACGGTTTATATTGTCGCCGGTTTGAGTGCCGGGCTGTGGCTGCTGATCGTCAGGGGGTATGGGGCATGAGGAAAGCGTTACCGTGGCGGTTCTGGGTAATCGGGGGGTTGATCACGGCCCTGATGGCCTGCGGAGGTTCCCTCCGCTATGTGGAGCGGGATCCGGACCTGAAGGATTTCCACCCGCGAACCATCGGCGTCCTCGCCGTCGATGCCGGCAGTTATGAGGACGCCCGGGGGGTCGTCGAGGAACTGGTTATCGATGCCCTGCGGGAAAAACGCTGGTTCGTTGACGTCCTGCCGTCCGCCACCCTGAAAACCAGGCTCAAGGGGGATCAGGAATTACAGCAGACGGTAAACGAATATCTTGCGAAACAGAAAACGGTGAGCTATTCCGATCCGGTCCTGAGCATGAAGATCGGCGCGGCCCTGAATATGGAGGCCTTTCTCATCGTAACCGTCGATTATTGGTATTACGGGGTGGAAAACAAGGAAAAGGTGGCCCGGGCCGGGATCGGCATGAAACTTGTCGAGGCGCAGACCGGGAGGGTCGCCTGGCGGGCCGGCCACGATATCACGAAGGAGTACACCTTCTTGAAACCGGAACTGAAAGATCTGGGGCGGAGCGTGATCGAATTGATGATCGGCGCCATGCCCCATTGAGGATACCGTGGCGGCCAAAGCCGCGGCGGCGGCGCTTGCCCGGCGGGCGCAGGCGGACGATTTTTTTTCCAAAGGGAGGATATGATGAAAGAAAAGGTGCAGCAGGCCATCGCTAGGATCCGCCCCAATCTCCAGGCGGACGGCGGTGATATCCAGTTGCTGGAGATTACGGATGACGGCTTGGTCAAAGTCAAGCTTCTCGGGGCCTGTCATGGCTGTCCGATGGCCCAGATGACGTTGAAGAACGGCGTCGAGCGTTACCTGAAAAAGGAGATCCCGGAAGTCCGGGAGGTAGTGTCGGTATAAACAAAAAAGAAAGAAGCGGGAAGGAGCGTAAAAGGAAATGGCGTACATCATTACAGACGAGTGCATCGCTTGTGGTTCCTGTGAAGACGAATGCCCGGTAGAGGCCATCAGCGAGGGTGAGGATAAATATGTCATCGACCCCAAGGTCTGCACGGACTGCGGGGCGTGCGCAGATCAGTGTCCGGTGGAAGCGATCATTCCCGGCGACGAAAAATGAAACGGCCCGGATCCCCCCTTGATTTATCTCCCCGGTTTTACATGTTTATGTGAAAATGTTTACAACAGTTTGAATGTTTTCATCTATTGTCGTGTCCGCCTCCGGGCCTGAAGGTCTATGGGATTGTTCGTTACCTTCGAAGGAATAGAGGGCAGTGGCAAAACCACCCAAATCCGGATGGCCGCAGATTATCTCCGGCAGCGGGGGATACCCTGTCTCGAGACGGCGGAGCCGGGCGGCACTTCCCTGGGGAGAAGGCTCCGGGAACTACTTCTCAACCGTGGTCCCGACGCGATTTGTCCGGAAGCGGAGCTGCTTATGTTTGCCGCCGCCCGGGCGCAGCACGTCCGCGAGGTGATTCTGCCGGCGCTGGCGGCAGGGAAGGTGGTCCTTTGCGATCGTTTCACCGATGCGACCCTGGTGTATCAGGGCTACGCCCGGGGACTGGATATGGAAGCCGTCGCTTTTCTCAATTCCTTCGCGACCCGGGGGCGGCAACCGGACCTGACCATCCTTCTGGACCTGCCGGTGGAGCAGGGCCTGCGTCGGGCCCGGGAACGTATCGCCCTCCTTGCCGAGGGGGCGAAGGAAGACCGTTTCGAAACGGAGGAGCTTTCCTTTCATCGGCGGGTCCGGGAAGGATATTTGCTGCTTGCCCATCAGGAGGCACAACGGTTCCGGGTTGTGGATGCCGCCGGTTCCATAGCGGACCTCCGGGATGCCGTCCTTTTCCATCTGGAGACACTCCTGGAAAACGTTCGCCGGGTGGAAGTGGGGAAAACTACTTCGTGACGACGTAAGCAGACGGGGCGCTTCTCTGTTTCCCGTTGCCGGACGGGAAGAAGATGCGCCGGGGAGGGGATTGTTGAATATGCCCTTCGGGGATATTTACGGACATGACCGGCAAAAGGATCTGCTCCAGGCGGCGGTGGCCGGAGGCCGTCTGGCCCATGCCTACCTGTTCTGCGGTCGGGAGGGGATAGGCAAACAGGCTGTCGCCGCGGCCTTTGCCGCGGCCGTTCTCTGTGCCCGCAAGACGCCGGACGCCTGTGGCGCCTGTCTGTCCTGCAAAAAGGTGAACAGCGGCAATCACCCTGATCTGATCAGGGTCAGGCCGGAAGGGGTGTTCATCAAACTCCAGGCCGTCCGGGAGCTGATCGGAGCTATGGCCTTTCGCCCCCTGGAAGGGGGACGACGGGTGTTCATTATCGACGAGGCCGACCGGATGCATCAGGTGGCGGCGAACGCCCTCCTCAAAACCCTGGAGGAACCGGCCGCGGCGAATATCCTCATCCTTGTCACGGCCAAGCCCTACCTACTGCCCCGGACCATTGTCTCCCGCTGTCAGCAGCTCCGCTTCAATCCGTTGCGACAGGAAACCGTGTCGCGTTTCCTGGAAGAACAAAACGGACTCGATCCCGCCGTCGCCGCCGCTATCGCTGCCGGTGCCGAAGGCAGTATCGCCAGGGCGCTCCAGCTCCGGCGTGAAGATTATCTGGCCGATCGGGAGGGGATCCTGCAACGCCTGGCCGCCGCCGGTGCCGGCACGCCGCTGCAAAGGCTGGCGTTGTTTCGGTACCTGGGAAGAAGCAAAAAGGACCTGGTCGACAAGCTCGGCCTGCTCCAATCCTGCTTTCGGGATGCCTTGGTGTGGAAGGAGCTTGAGGATGAAGGGCGGCTCGTGCACGGCGACCGGAAGGAGCTGATCCGCGACGTTGCCCGACTGTCGACCGAAGATCTCCTGTTCAATATGGATGCCGTCAACGCTTCCCTCCGGGCCTTGGAAGCCAACGCCAATAAGTTATTGACATTAGAGGCCATGACGTTTACACTCCGCCTCTAAATCAATACGCGGTTGTCGGGGCGGTTCATGTCGAAAACGGACTTGGTAGGGATAAAATTCAAGCGGGAGGGGAAGATATACTATTTCAGCGCCGCGGGTATCCCCCTGCAGAACGGAGATCATGTGATCGTGGAAACGGATCACGGCATGGTCTTCGGAACCGTGGCGGCCTCAGGAGAGGCCGTCCCGGCCAGGGGTCGGGGCGGCACCCACAAGCCCATCCTCCGGAAAGCCACGGACGACGACCTGCAAACCCAGGCGGAAAATCAGGTCCTGGAAAGGGAGGCCCGGCGTTTTTGCCTGGAGAAGATTAAGCAACGCTCCCTCCCCATGAAGATCGTCGACGTGGAGTATCTTTTCGATCGCAGCAAGGTCGTTTTTTATTTTACCGCCGAGAACCGGGTTGACTTTCGGGAGTTGATCAAGGATCTGGTCCAGCGGTTCAAAACGCGGATCGAATTGCGCCAGATCGGCGCCCGCCAGGAGGCCAGGATGATCAAAGGCCTGGGGATCTGCGGTCGGGAGGTATGTTGCGCCACCCTGCTGCATAATCTGGACCGGGTGTCCGTGAAGATGGCCAAGGAACAGAGCATGTCCCTCAATCCGGAGAAGATTTCGGGGCTTTGCGGCCGTCTCATGTGCTGCCTGGCCTTCGAATACGAGACCTATTTGGGCATGAAGAAGGATATGCCGAAATGCGGCAAGTATGTGCAGATTGACAACAACCGCGCCAAGGTTCTGCGCCAGAGCGTCCTGAAGGGTCAAATCACCGTGGAAATGGAAAACGGTGAAGAACGGACGTTAAAGGTAGAGGATATTTGAACCGGATTCCATCCCAGTGAGGTAAGGATGCCATGGATAAAACCTACTACGTGACCACCCCCATTTATTATGTGAACGCCTCCCCCCACATCGGCCATGCCTACACCACCATCGTGGCCGATGTCCTGGCGCGTTACCACAAGCTCTCCGGCTACCGGACCTTTTTCATGACCGGCACCGACGAGCACGGCGACAAGATCGCCGAGGCCGCCCAGAAGGCCGGCATCGATCCCAAGACCTACGCCGACAGGATCAGCGCCCAGTTCCGGGCCCTCTGGCCGGAGCTGAACGTACGGAACGACTACTTCATCCGCACTACCGACGAGAATCACGTCCGGGTGGTCCAGATGATCCTCCAGAAGGTTTACGATGCCGGGGACATCTATTTCGGTCATTACGAGGGCCATTACTGTGTCGGTTGCGAACGTTTCTACATGGAAAAGGAACTCGTGGACGGTCTGTGCCCCGATCACCAGTGTGAGCCGGAACATCGCAAGGAGAGCAACTATTTCTTCCGGATGAGCAAATACCAGGACTGGTTGATTCAATACATCGAGGAACATCCCGACTTCATCCGCCCGGAGCGCTACCGCAATGAAGCCCTGGCGTTCCTCCGGGAACCCCTGGAAGACCTCTGCATCTCCCGGCCGAAGAGCCGCCTGACCTGGGGAATCACCCTGCCCTTCGACGCGGATTACGTGACCTATGTCTGGTTCGACGCCCTGATCAACTATATCACCGGCATCGGTTATCCCGACGGAGAAAACTTCCGGACCTTCTGGCCCGCGGCGGAGCATCTTATCGCCAAGGATATCCTCAAGCCCCACGGCATCTACTGGCCCACCATGCTCAAGGCGGCGGGAATCGAGCCGTACCGACACCTCAACGTCCACGGTTATTGGAACGTCGACCAGAGCAAGATGTCCAAGAGCCTGGGCAACGTCGTCAAACCTCTGGAATTGAAAGACAAATACGGTCTCGATGCCTTCCGTTACTTTCTCCTGAGAGACATGGTCTTCGGCCTCGATTCCAGCTTCAGTGAGGAGGCCTTCGTCCAGCGCGTCAACTCCGACCTGGCCAATGATCTGGGGAATCTCATCAGCCGGGTGATGGCCATGGCCTTCAAGTATTACGATGGCCGGGTGCCGGTTCCCGGCACGCGGCTCGATCAGGACGAGGCGTTCATCGCCGTCGCCGGGCATACCCGGGGGGAGGTGGATGCCTGCTTCCGGGAACTGTCGCTCCACAAGGCCCTGATGGCCATTTGGGAATTTGTCAATGCGGCCAACAAATATATCGTGGAAAACGAACCCTGGCGCCTGGCCAAAGAGGCGGAGCGGAACGGCCGTCTCGCCACGGTCATTTACAACCTCCTCGAAGCCCTTAGATTCACTGCCGTCTTTATCTCCCCCTTCATGCCGGGGACGGCGGAGAAGGTGCTGACCCATCTGGGGATTGCGGAGGTGGAGGCCCAGGATTTCAGTACCTTGAAGGTGTGGGGAGGGCTGCCGTCCGGCAATGCCCTGCGGAAAATCGCGGCGCTCTTCCCGAGGATCGATTATCAGAAGGAAGAGAAAATGGAAACACAGGCCAAAGCGGCACCGGTGTTCAAACCGGAGATAGCTTATGAGGATTTCGAGAAAATCGATCTGCGGATCGCCAAGGTTCTCGAGGCGGAACCGGTGCCCAAATCGAGCAAGCTTCTGAAATTGAAGATCGATTTGGGAGAGGAGCGGGTAATCGTCGCCGGGATGGGTAAAGATTACCGGCCGGAAGAGATCGTAGGCAAGATGATCGTCGTCGTTGCCAATCTCAAGCCGACGAAGCTCATGGGTGTCGAATCCCGGGGAATGCTCCTGGCGACGGACACCGCCGCCGGACTCACCCTCATCACCGGGGACCGTCCGCCCGAGGTCGGGGCGAAGGTACGCTGACGGCTACTCGGAGACAGAATTGCCGCCTTCCTTCTTGATCCGCGTGATCACTTCTTCCAGCTCCGCCAGGAAGCTGTCGGCGTCTTGACCCGGCTTCAACGGGGTGACCCCGATCGAAACCGAAGGGTGCTGCACCGCCTTTCCCTCCACCATGATGGGGGTGGAGCGGCTTATTACCCGAAACAAACGGACGGCGACACCCCGGGCCGTTTCGATATCCGTATCGGGCAGCAGGATGGAGAACTGATCCAGGCCGTAGCGGGCGATGATCTCCGTGGGGCGCAGGTGGTGGTTCAAAGTGGCGGCCATGGCGTAAAGGATCCGGTTGCCGCTCTGTCGTCCGTAGCTTTCGTTGAAAGCCTTGAAACCGTCGATATCGATGAGGAGGCAGCTGAGGGGTTTCCCGGCCCGATCGGAACGGGCGCACTGACGCCGGAGGAGCTCGGTGAACCACCCCCGGTTCGGCAACCCCGTCAGGGCGTCGAAGTTTCCGTAATGATATTCCTCCTTATCGAGGCAGACGTTGCCGGACACTACGGAATCGGCATGACGCAGCCGCCTGGCCAGCGTGAAAAGGAGATTACAGGCGACGGCGTGAGAGGATTGGACCAGGGACCAGAGGATGTCTTCATCCATGATCATCAACAGACAAGCTTCCCGGGCCACGACATACGCCGTGGTCGGTTGCCTGTCGATGACCGAAAGTTCGCCGACGCTTTCTCCCGGGCCGAGGATGGTGAGGGGTTGGCCGTCCGGGTTGTTCAGATGGATGCCCAGAGTTCCCTGGAGCAGGAAATAGACCGTCCAGTTGATCTGGCCGGGCCGGAAGAGGATCTCGCCCGCGGCGAGACGGCGGACCTTGCAAAAATCGAAAATCCCCCGGATTGAATCAATATTTACGGAGCGGAACAGAAAGATACTTTCGAGAAGTCCCGGATCGAGATCGACTGCTGTTTCGATCGGCCGCTCACCGTTCATGCCGGCAACTCCCTTGGGGCCGGCAGGGGAACGTCCACGGGGGTGATGAAGGCCTCCAGGAACCTGCGGGTGTCTTTGAGGTTCAATTTGTCGAAGAGGAACGAGAACTGGTCTTCCAGCTCCCGGCCCAGGGCGGCCAGGGTTTCCGGGGGCAACGACCAGAAATCCTTCTTGAACGGCCCGAAGCCCTTCTTCCTGGTCTTGTAGAGGAACTGCTCTTCCGTCTCGCCGGTCTTCCTTTCCGCCTGGCATGTCGTCCGCAGATGCTCATAGACGCGGCTTTTCAGGGCGGCGGGCAGATGGGCGCTTTCGTAGATGAGGTTCTGGAACCCCGTTGCCAGGTGTACTTCCGCGGTGCCCACGGCAGGGAAGCGGTCGAAGGCCTCGGGCGGCAGGGTGGAGGCCCCGTGCTGCACCGCGCCGGCGAGGCCGTAGGTCTCCCGCGCCGCCGCGGAAAGTTTTTCCAGGGTCTCGAAATCGAGTTTCACCTTGGCGACGGTGCCGTCGGGCATGGGGACCCCGCCGTGAGTGGTCCCGGTCTGGACGCTGATCTTGCTGATGCCCTTCAGCGTGGGGTCGATCCTGCGCAGTTCCTCCCGGTATCCGGCCATGAAGGCGTCCAGCTCCTCGACGGTGCTGTTTTTGCCTCCCACCTCACCGATCTCTCCGCCCACGGAAACGGTTATCCCCGCCGGTTCCAGATCCCGGATCATGGCGGTCAGCTCCGCGGCAAGGGTGTAATTGATGCGCTGCTGTTCCCGGACCGTTTCCCTGGTGAGATCCACGAGGGTCGAGGTATCGACGTCGATGTTGTAAAAACCGGCTTCGATGGCCTCCCAGATCAGATCCTTGACGGCCTTTACCTCCTGATCGGGATTTTTGGCATATTTACCGGCGTTTACCTGGAAATGGTCCCCTTGGAGAAAGAGCGGACCCCGATAGCCGACCTTGATGGCCGCGGCGGTGACGGCGGCGATATATTCGGCGGGACGCTGCCGGGTGTAATCGATTTCCGAGCGGGCGATCTCGAAGATGACGGGGCCCACCGCGAGCTTCATGGCGGCCCGGAGCACCGCCTGGGCGGTATGGTAGGTCAGGGCGCGGATGTTTATAGCCGGGACGGTAAACCCCTGGACCTCCCGGCGTCCCATGGCCTCGTAAAGGGACTGGATCGAGGCGGAATGGATGCCCGCCGCCGCCCCGGCCCTGCGGATCAGCCATTGCGCGGCGGTGCGTACCGCCGCCGCGTCGCTGAAAACGGCGGTGTAGATCAAGGCATCGATCCCCCGTTCCCGTAAGCCGTTGTCGTCCATAATCTCCACCTGTCCCCCGGCCACGGCGAGGGTGTCGGCCAGACCTTTTTGCAATGCTTCGGTATCCTGGTAAATCACTTTTCTCCCTCCTCCAAAAATTCCCGCGCTTTTTCCACTTCAAAGCGGCTGCCGATATAGATGGGACTCCGCTGGCCGATATCCTCCACAGGGATATCGAGGATGCGCCGTTTGCCGTCCGTCGCCTCCCCACCGGCCTGTTCGATGAGAAAGGCCATGGGCAGCAGTTCGAACAGGAGCCGTAATTTCCCCTGCGGGCTCTTCTGCAGGGCGGGATAGGTAAAGACGCCGCCGTTTTTGATCAGCACCTGGTTGATGTCCGGCACGAAGCCGCCGCTGTAACGGAGTTTGTAGCCCGCGGCCTCGAGGTATTCGACGAAACGGAGATGGGCCGGGGTCCAGTCCTTGCGAAGACCGCCCAGGCTGTAGATGTCCCCCTTTTCCTTCAGGCGGATATTCTCCTGGGAGAGGACGTATTCCCCCTCCCGGTTCAGGACGAATTCGTGGGTTCCCTTGCCGGCGGAGTAAACCATGGTGATCAGGGGCCCGTAGGTGATGTAGAGGGCCGCCACCATGGTGTCCCGCCCCTGGCCGTACATCGTGCCGTTATGGATGCCGATGATCGTGCCGATGGCCAGGTTGGTGTCCACCAGTGAAGAGCCGTCCAGGGGGTCGGCGGTTACGAAGTACTTTTCCTTTCCCTGGCCGATCTGGATGATCTGGTCCTGTTCCTCCGAGGCGTATTCCCGTACAAAACCGGAGAACTGGAGTTGGTTTTTCAATATGGCGTCGGAGCTCTTGTCCAGGGCCAGTTGCTCCTCGCCGTACATGTTCTTGAATCCCGCCAGCTTGCGGTTGGATTCGTGGATCTTGGCGGAGATGTACTTGCCCGTGACGGCGATCTGCCAGATCAGGCGCCGCAGCTCCATTTCCACGCCCGCCATCCACATGTGCCTTCTTAAATCAACGCAGAATTTCGTATAATCGGATATTCCTTCACCCATAAGCTCTCAACCTCACGAATCAGCGGAAACTGATCGATATTCATCGATCGGCCCCATAATTAGCAATGAAAGAGACTTTTGACAAGATGAAATTTATAAACATTAATCGGCGGAGGCCGATTTGTAAACATTAATCGGCGGAGGCCGATTTATAAACATTAATCGGCGGAGGCCGATTTATAAACATTAATCGGCGGAGGCCGATTTATAAACATTAATCGGCGGAGGCCGATTTGTAAACATTAATCGGCTGGCGCCGATTTGTAAACATTAATCGGCAGAGGCCGATTTGTAAGCATTAATCGGCGGAGGCCGATTTGTAAACATTAATCGGCTGGCGCCGATTTGTAAACATTAATCGGCGGAGGCCGATTTGTAAACATTAATCGGCGGAGGCCGATTTATAAACATTAATCGGCTGGCGCCGATTTGTAAACATTAATCGGCCTCCGCCGATTTGCGCGCTCAGGCCATCCCGCCGTTTACGGAAACCACCTGACCGGTAATGTAGGAGGCGTCCGGGGAACAGAGAAAGCGCACCACCCTGGCCACTTCCTCCGGCTGCCCGATCCGGTTCATGGGGATGAAGTTTTTGATCGTTTCCACGGGGGAACCGCTGATCATCTCCGTATCGATCAGCCCCGGGGCGACGACGTTGACCCGGATGCCGAAGCGGGCCACCTCCGCGGCCAGGGAACGGCTGGCGGCGATGAGACCGGCCTTGGCCGCCGAATAATTGGTCTGGCCGCGATTGGCGACGAGACCGGCAACGGAGGCGATGGAAACGATGGACCCGGACTTCTTGCGGGCCATGTTGCGCAGGACGGGCTTGGTGACGTTGAAGAATCCCCGGAGGGTGGTGTCGATGACCAGCTCCCAATCCCGGGCGCTCATCAGCAGGAAGAGATTGTCGGCCGTCACCCCGGCGTTGTTGACCAGAACCTTCACATGCCCGTGACGGGAGATGATCTCGCCCACCTGCTGCTCCGTTACGGTCCGGTCCGTCACATCGAAACAGCATATTTCCCCCCGGCCGCCCGTTTCCGTGATCCGGCGCAGCGTGTCTTGGGCCGCGTCGCGGTTCCGGCAGTAATTGACGATCACATAGGCGCCGCCGGCGGCGAATTCCATGGCGATGGCCCGGCCGATCCCCCGGCTGCCGCCGGTGATGAGGACGACATTTTCTTCTTCCATGTTTCACCTCTCTCTGATGCTGTGCGTGGCCTTTGTCTTCCCCGCCGCGGCGGCTTATAAGGCGCTGCGGGACGCACCGGCCGGCGTTGCGGGAACAGGCGTCGTCCCCTTCCGCACCGTCCGCCGGACCGGCCTGCAGCGGGGCATTTCCGCCCGCACGGGTAAACGGGCAAAAAATAGAAGCGATTTTGACCGACAAGTCAAGGAAAACCTGCGGCGGGGGTGTGGTTACATGAGAAGCCGAACGGCGATGATCAACCCGGTGAAGGAGACCATGACGGCGGCGGCGGTGTAATCGCCCCGGCGCAGCTTCATTTCCCGCAGGGAGGTCCGGGGCCCCCGGGCATAGCCCCTGGCCTCCATGGCCGCGGCCAGGTCCTC
>Ga0208196_1000413_pt1 | contig 58514 bp, 54 predicted proteins | sample AD_JPNNA7_MetaG_FD_184443 | JGI IMG/M metagenome (GOLD analysis project Ga0208196, IMG submission 184443) | Active sludge microbial communities of municipal wastewater-treating anaerobic digesters from Japan - AD_JPNNA7_MetaG (SPAdes) (version 2) | ecosystem: Engineered > Bioreactor > Anaerobic...
GGTTGGCGTGGTAGTTCCCAAAAGACTGGATCACGGGTAAGCCACCCCAGAGGGGGCCCCGACTTCCCGTGATGACGCGGCTTTGTGGTCATGTGTGCTTTATTTCTGGGTTGGCGTGGTAGTTTCCAAAAGACTGGATCACGGGTCAAATCACCCCACCAAACCGCTACGCGCTTTGGTGAGGGCCCCGACAGGCCGTGATGACACGGTTTTATGGCTTAGAAAGGTTTGTATCTGGTTCGGGTGGTTTTTTTTTGGGTTGGACGACCGTCTTTGTATCCTGTTTTTATTTCTTGTTGATTTGTGTAATTTAAGGGCTGCCGAAGTCTGTTCGGCAGAGGCAACGGAGTTGCCTGTTTGGAAGAGACCTCCGGTCTCTGTGGCAAACGGACTTTGCCACCCCTGGCCACTGGATCACGGGTCAAATCACCCCACCAAACCGCTACGCGCTTTGGTGAGGGCCCCGACAGCCAGTGACACAGAATATAGCCTGATGGTTCTTGTTTGTTCAGGGAACCTTTTCACCATTTCACCTTTCCACCTTTCCACCTTTCCACCATTTCACGGCCTAATCGTAGCACCTATATATTATGAGGGGTGGATGGGCCTCATTTGCATCCCCCTCTCCGGCGTGGGTCTTCCTTAGGTCATCCTTATAATTTATAAGGATGACCTAAGGATGATGGCGTAACAGCCTGTGGCAGCGAATGATGGCGCTATAAGAGATTATGGGGATGGTTGTGAGAATTATTTTGGAAAGGTGACATGATCACGTGGTGGGGTGGTGGAGTTGTGATAATGAAAGAGAGAAAATAATGGACGCCAGCCCCGAAACAAGTCCCACCAGACCACAAAACCGCGTCATCCCTGGCAGCCGGGGTCACCGACGGTCGGCAACGATCTGGCTGGGTGGCGTGACCCGTGATCCAGTCTTTTAAGGAATGTTTGAAGTCCAGGCCGGCTTTGGGATTGGTGAAATCCATGCAAGCTATCTTGCCGGCTTGAACTCAAAACCAACGCCAGCATGGAGTTCAAAGAGCCTAAACTGGCAACAAACATCCACCGGACGCCTGGACTTCATGCGGGTTAGTCTGCAAATATCAACCAGATACACCCACCGATGGAGCCGACACTCCATGCAGTTCCTTAAAAAAGAGCTTGACTTGGATTTAAAAGATAAAACAATGCGGTTCGTCATGATGATCACTTACATCGCGACAGCTCGATGAACGAGTCAAGATACATACCCGGAATCAAGGGATAAGGAGAAAGTAATGAAAAAAGCCATAGCCTTTCTGATGCTTGCGCTTCTCATTGTTTCAGCAGTTTATGCCGATGCCAGGGCCAAAGCAAATGAACGCGTGGAAAAGGCGCGCAAATTGGATAGATTGGCGGAGAAGTTCAAGGCAGAGACAGGATTTACAGGACGGGTTGACAGAGCCTATCAAAGAAACTGTCTAAGCCATTTCAGGGGTAGTTTTCCAGGTATTGGTTTCCCTGACCTGGCGGATACTCTGGCTATGCGGCAGGCATTTGACGCCATCATGGGGAAGATTATGCCCTACATAGGCTTCGAGGGATTAACCCTTACGAAAGCATGGATAGTTCACGACAAAAACCATACAAGCACGATCTACCAACAACTGGTTCACGGCTATAGTTTTATAGCTGGTGGCAATGTAATAATCAGTTATTACCGGGATTCAGACGATATAGCCATCGATCCTTCGATTGAATACAAGCCCATTCCCCCAGTCCAGGTCAACTACACATTTGAGCAAGCCGTGGAAACCGCGAGGCAGCATTATATAAAGGTTCTGGGCTATCCCGACACACTGTCCTTTGTATCCGCAAAAGGGGATACTGAAGAAGACGTCTCATCAATGAGGCAGAGTGAGGTCAGAAACAACGGCATTAAGTATGTTTCCGACAAGGGGGAGTATAGACTTTGCCATATAATTGGGATATCAGTCGCTTATGGGCCAGCAAGACAGCGTGCCGCTTACATCGATGCGCAAACGGGAGAGCTTGTTCAGTTGTCTGATGGATGATAGTAGTTCCCGCCAGCCATAATAAAAGCCCGGTTTTGACGCCGGGCTTTTGTCTATTGCTTACTGTCAGTTAATTTCCACCTTTCCGTTGCGGTAGTCGAGCTTCATGCTGGGACCCGCGCTTCCAGAAAGCACCGCCTTGGCCAGGGCGTCTTCCAGTTCCTTCTGGATCATCCTCTTGAGCGGCCTGGCGCCGAATTGCGGGTCGAATCCGGCAGCGGCAATGTAATCGGCGAGGGCGTCTGTCCACTCCAGTTCAATCCCCTTCTCGCGCACCCGGTCTGCCAGTTGCTGCAGTTGGATTTGCACGATCTGGCGGATGTTGTCGCGGCTGAGGCGGTGGAAGATAATGATATCGTCCAGCCGGTTGAGGAACTCCGGGCGGAAATACCGTTTCAGGATGTTCATCAGTTCAGGGCGCAGGGCTTCCAGGTCTTCGGCAGCGTAGATTTCCTGCGAGCCGATGTTTGAGGTCATGATGATCACGCTGTGGCGGAAATCCACGGTGCGCCCCTTGCCGTCCGTGAGCCTGCCATCGTCCAGAATCTGGAGCAGGATGTTGAAGACATCCGGATGAGCTTTCTCTATCTCGTCAAAGAGGATAACGCTGTAAGGACGGCGCCGCACGCCCTCCGTGAGATAGCCGCCTTCGTCGTAGCCCACATATCCGGGAGGCGCGCCGATGAGGCGGGAGACGGAGTGTTTTTCCATAAACTCGCTCATATCCAGGCGCAGCATGGCTTTTTCGCTGTCGAAGAGATAGGCTGCCAGGGTCTTGGCGAGTTCGGTCTTTCCCACCCCAGTGGGGCCCAGGAAGATGAATGACCCGATGGGGCGGTTGGTGTCGCTCAAACCGCTGCGGGAACGGCGGATGGCATTGGCGAGGGCGGTGATTCCCTCCTGCTGTCCGATGACGCGGCGGCCCAGGATCTCTTCCAGTCCCAGCAGCTTGCTCATCTCGCTCTGCACCAGCTTGGAGACGGGGATGTTAGTCCATTTGGAGACCACCTCGGCGATCAGTTCCTCATCCACCTTTTCCTTGAGCAGGGGATCGGCGGCTTCGCCGGAAGCGGCGCTGAGTTTGCTGTTCAGTTCCGCCAGTTCCGCCTCCTTTTCCTTGATGCTGCCGTAGCGCAGTTTGGCGACGGTCTCGTAATCGCCCTGGCGTTCGGCTTTTTCCGCCTCGCTTTTGAGGTTGTCCAGGTACTCACGCAGGGAACGGGCTTTCTCAAAAACCTGCTTTTCGTTTTCCCAACGCAGGCGCAGGGCGTTGCGCTCCTCATTCAGCTCCGCCATTTCCTGGTTGATCTTTTCCAGCCGCTGGGCGGAGAGGGCGTCCTTTTCCTTGGCGAGGGAAAGGCGTTCGATCTCCAGTTGGCGCAGTTTGCGTTCGGCTTCGTCCAGTTCACTGGGCAGGGAGTCGATCTCCATGCGCAGCTTGGCGCAGGCCTCGTCTATCAGGTCTATCGCCTTGTCAGGCAAGAACCTGTCCGAGATGTAGCGGTCGCTGAGCACCGCCGCCGAAACCAGCGCGTTGTCCGTGATCTGCACTCCGTGGTGCACCTCATACTTTTCCCGGATGCCGCGCAGGATGGAAATGCTGTCCTCCACGCCCGGTTCCTGCACCATTACGGGCTGGAAGCGGCGCTCAAGGGCGGGGTCTTTTTCGATATATTTGCGGTATTCATCGATGGTGGTGGCTCCGATGCAGTGCAGGGTACCCCTCGCCAGGGCAGGTTTCAGCATATTGGAGGCGTCCATCGACCCCTCCGCCGCGCCGGCCCCAACCACGGTGTGGATTTCATCGATGAAGAGGATGATGCGGCCTTCCGACTTTTCCACCTCGGACAGCACCGCTTTGAGGCGTTCCTCAAACTCGCCGCGGAACTTCGCCCCGGCTACCAGGGCGGCCATGTCCAGTTCCAGGATTTCCTTGTCTTTCAGGTTTTCCGGAACGTCACGCGCGACCACGCGGCGCGCCAGGCCTTCCACAATGGCGGTCTTGCCCACGCCGGGTTCGCCGATCAGGATGGGGTTGTTTTTGCGGCGGCGGGAAAGGATTTGCACGCTGCGGCGGATTTCCTCGTCCCTGCCGATCACCGGGTCAAGCTTTTCCTGGCGCGCCAGGCGGATCAGATTGCGGGTGTATTTTTCCAGGGACTGGTATTTGGCCTCCGGGTCCTGGTCTGTAACCCGCTGATTGCCGCGCAGTTCCTTGAGCGCGAGCAGCAGCCTGTCCGCGTCCGCTCCGGCTTCGCGCAGCAAGCGGGCTGCTTCCTTCCCCTTACGAAGGGTGGCAAGAAGTATGTGTTCCAGGCTGATGTAGTCGTCCTGCAACTGCTCCGCCTCGCGCTCGCTCTGGTGCAGGATGTCCAACACCTCTTTGGAGAGATAGACTTGCGCGCCGCTCACCCGGGGCAGTTTTTTAAGCTCATCCTCCACTTTGGAGGACAGAGTGGCGGGAACTACCTCCAGCTTTTGCAGCGCGGGCAAGACCAGGGAATCCTGCTGCTGCAGCATCGCCGCCAGCAAGTGCAGGTCTCTGATCTCCTGATGCCCGTATGATTGAGCCAGCGCCTGCATTGCCTGCAGGGTCTCCTGGCTGCGGATTGTAAATCTTTGTGTATTCATGTTAAGCTCCTCCTAACAAGTATAATTACTAATAAGATAACCGATAGAAGGCGGGCTGTCAAGAAGAAAATTAGCACTCTGAGCAAATGACTGCTAATAATCGTTTGCCATTCCACCTTTCCACTGCCAGTTACTAAAGACCGGAGCACGGTTCACGCGGATAACAAACGCGGATTGGGGTAATTTGGGTTTGTGATTTTGTATAATTTGAGGGCTGCCGAAGTCTGTTCGGCAGAGGCAACGGAGTTGCCCGCTTGAAAGAGACCTCCGGTCTCTGTGGCAAACGGACTTTGCCACCCCAGGGACTGGATCACGGGTCAGCCACCCCACCAAACCACTACGCGCTTTGGCGGGGACCCCGACAGCCCGTGATGACACGGTTTTTGGTCTGGTGTGCTTTGTTTCAGGGCTGGTGTTTGGAGTTCAAGCCGGCAAGGTAGCTTTCTTTGATTTCCTCAGTCCCAAAGCCGGCTTGGACTTCAAACATTCCTTGTTTGTTTCGGTGTCGGCTGGTTGTTTCAAAAGACTGGATCACGGGTCAAGCCCGTGATGACACGGTGTGTATCTGGGGGTGGGTTGTTTCGGGGTTGGTTTGTCGTTTCTAAAAGACTGGATCACGGGTCAGCCACCCCACCAAACCACTACGCGCTTTGGCGGGGACCCCGACAGCCCGTGATGACACGGTTTCGGGGTCGGGTATGTCTTGTTACGGGGAACCTTTCCACCTTTCCACCTTTCTACCAATTCTCACCTCATATATATAGGTGCTACGACCCCTTTATGCCAGGCGGGAAGCGGATCCCAGGGCAAGTATATAAATATACTTGCCCGTAATTGCGCGGCCATGAGCTGGCTGCCCTCCATTTCCCCTCGCGCGCGGGTGGCTCTTCATACCAGATAACTGCGCCGAATGTGATATCTCCATTTCCCCTCGCGCGCGGGTGGCTCTCATTTGCATCCGGTGCTCAGACCCTGGTCTTCCTTAGGTCAACCTTATAATTTATAAGGATGACCTAAGGATGATGACACCAAAGCGAGTAGCAGCAAAGGAGGGCGGTATGATGGATTATGCGGAAGGTTGTGGTATTTTTGTGGAAAGGTGGAAAGGTGCCCCCGAAACAAGTCCACCAGACTAAAAATGTGTCATCCCGGGCTGCGCCCCGGGATACAGTCTTTAGAAATATACGCGTTCACCTTTCCACTTCAAACCGGGGCATAAAAAAAGACCCGGAATTTACATCCCGGGCCTTCGCAGTCTTGTTTGTGACTATTTTATGAGGATTGTTCTCTTCACATAGCTTTCGTTACCGGCTTTGAGCACCATCAGGTAAACGCCGTTGCCGCAAGTTTTGCCTTGCTGATCGCGGCAATCCCAGGTGGTGGTGTAGGTATCTTTTCCCTGGAAACCGCTCACCAGGTCGCGCACCAGTTCGCCGCGGAGGTTATACACGCTCAGGCGCACCGGGCTATTGTCTTTCGCCACGCTGTAGGTGACTCTGGCGTAAGAACCGAAGGGATTGGGATAGACCTTGTTGATTCCGGTGGCTATCTCGATGGGAGGCACCGAAGAACCGCCGGAATTATCCACCTGGATACTGACCGGACCATAGAGGTTGACTGTGCCGTCAAACTCATTGCTGGTGAGCCAGTAGTAGTAGTAGGTTTCATCAAGCATCAGATCGTGGTCGGAATACATATAGCTCTGCTGTTGCGATGTATTGGTGCCTGGGATCAGCGGGCTGATCAGCTCCGCGCTGGCATAGTCCTCCTCCGTATTGCGGAACACATAATAGCCAAGCAGTCCGGTTTCTGTCTGCGTGACCCAGTTGAGGTTCACAAAGCCGTCCACCGAGAGGCCGCAGGTGAAGGAGGAAAGCTCCACAGGAGTGGCAGTTGGATCAGCCACTCTAAGCCGGAAGGGATCAAGTCTGCCGTTCAGGGGATAGTCGTGATCGCCACAACAACCGGCTTCAGCGTGGATGCTGTAAAAGATTGAATCCCCCGCAGCAAAAGCTGTGGCGGGAATGGTGGCTGTGTAGTTGTTTCCGCTCGTATGCACCAGAGGCACATTGACCCAGGATGAATAGCCGGTGTCCGCATTCCAAATACAGTAGGACAAATGGGTATTTTCGATGTTCATAATCAAGTCGAAGTGGCTGGTAATACTGATAGGCAGCACTATATCTGCATCCTCGGCCACCTCGCCCCAGAGCGGCACGTGCCAGATGTGGAGCATATCATATCTATGGAAAACACTCACCCTGTTGTGCAGGGCGTCCGCACTCAACCAGGGATCGGAGGGTTTGTAATAGTAACCTTTGATAGTATATGCAGGCATGGCGTTCTGATAAGCGGCAATGGCAGCCAGGTCTGTCTGGGAAGCTGGACTGGACATCTGCGGCACAAAGATGGTGTTGTTCATGATCAAGCTGCAGGTATAGGGCTCGTTATTGGGCGTGTCAACGCGGAAGATCTTGAAGCCGTAGGGGCAGCCCGGTTTACCCGCCTGTTCTGCCTCGCGCTGATAGCTGGTTACCAAGTTATTCCACAGCGCAGCCTGCGCTTCTATGGCAGCATAATCCTGGTGGCCGGGGGGAACCCTGCGGATCATCACCCTGTCCACATCCAACAGCTTGCACCAGGTGTCCATGCGGTCGACGGTATATGTATCATTAGGGTTAGGGTCTTCAAAGATTTGATAATCCTCAATGCCCAGGTATTCCTGCATGATCTGCTTGATCTCGTTAGAGGTGTAATTATAATCCACCACATGATCGATGGCTGGATCGTAAGTTCCGTCGTTATTGCGCAGCACCAGGTCGGTGCTCATGGCGGCGCCGTTGCCGTCGGTCATGATGTTGCCTCCGGTATGCACCAGGGGCATGCAGAAATATGGATATTCATTCAGTTCCCCAAATTTGACACCTATTTGGTCGTCCCAGGGCCGGTCACGGTTGTAGGCAAAGCGGGTGACGCCCATGGACCTGGCCCGTGAGCGTGCATCCCCTTGGAAGATATACGACGGTCCGTGATCACCCGCATAATAGGAATCGGTGGGATACAGTCTTAACTTGTAATGGGTTTCTTCTTGAAGCCCAAGGCCATTCAGGTAGCTTCTGCAAGCTGACACCTGTCCCGGATCGCATTGTACAAAGATGTATATTGAATCTTCTCTCACCAGGGCTTGAATCAATCCATCCGGTATGCCAAATTTGTTTCCTTGTGGGCTACCCACGCTGTAGTAGTCCCAGTTGATGCAGGCTCCAAAGGCCTGTTCCCACTCCGCCACAAAGCGCGGATTGCCAGGCAGCGGCTTGCTGGTCAGCGAGATGTTGTCCAGCGCGCCCACATAGTGGGGAGCATCGCCATCATTGCGCCAGGTGAAGATCAGCCGCTTTTGCTGTCCGACCAAATTGCGCGGGATCGCGACAACCATCCGGGTCCAGCTACGGGCGTTGAAGCCATTGGAATAGATGGTGGTTCCGTCAGGACTGGATGTGACACCGTCATACCACCAGGCACCGATCTGTTGCACCCCAGCCCCGGAGGGATAACCCGTAGTGGACGGTATGTAGGTAATGGGCGCCAGATAGATACGGAATCCATCGCCATTTATGGCATCTGGCCCTCGGTCGCCGTTGTCTGCGTTGGAACCGCTGGGGTTGTTTATCTTATACCAGAAAGAGAGCGTCACCACCGGTTCAGCGCTGCTGCCCAGGGTGACATCCCGGTACATATGGCAGTAGGTTGCGTTTCCATACGATTGCCAATAATAATAATTGTTGGTGGTTCTGTAACCTATATATGCGCAGTAGCTTCCTTGATGGGTAGTGGGCCTGGCGCCGCATATATATTGGTTTTCATTAGCACTACTTGATCCCACAGTTGCCCATCCATTTAGGTTAAATTCGGAACCCAACTCAAACCCTCCAGCTCTCGTGGAGTCGATAATGGTCGTCTGCGCCCAGATCATGCCCAGGGCCAACCAGACCAGCATTAACAAAAAGCCCTTTTTAATTGATTCCTGCTTTTGAAAAGCAAACAAACTCAATCTCATAACCAGCTTCCTTAATTCTTTTTTCTCCGACCTTGCGCCCCAACGCCGTTCAGCGTTCCTCGCGGGCGCGAGACAAAACTATTTTTCACCTACAGGCCTGTTTCCTGCCGGTGGTATAGTCCGCCCGATTTGGTCTGTCTGTGACATTCATTTGAAACCTTTGATTATGTCAAGTTATTTATTCTGGGCACATATAGCAGACTATTTTCATGAAACAACCATCCAGCCCCGAAACTAACCACACCCAGACTACACACCGTGTCATCCCGGCCTACGAGCCGTGATCCAGTCTTTTGAAACAACCACCAAAACCCAAAACAAAGCATCTCAGACTACACACCGCGTCATCACGGGCAAGCAACGCTTGACCCGTGATCCAGTCTTTTAGAAACGACAACCCGACTTAAAACAAACCAGGAATGTTTGAAGTCCAAGCCGGCTTTGGGATTGGAGGAATCTATACGGCTTTCCTTGCCGGCTTGAACTCCAAACTACCTGCCAGCATGGAGTTCAAAGAGCCTTCCCAGCCTGGACACCTCCAGCGGATGCCTGGGCTCTTTGTTACTCATGCCGAAAAACTGCAAGCTTGCCTCTACACCATATACAGAACACCGTTTCAATCCGTCTATAAAAAAAGGCGAAGACCCGGTTTTGAACCGGGCCTCCGCGTGCGGGACAGCCTATTTCAGTTTCAGGCTGCGTCCCAGTTTGTTGAGCACGATCTCCAGCAGAATCACGATCAGCAATTCAAAGAAAGCCTGCTCGTGTTCCTCGTCAACCAGCGGGATGTTGATTATCCCGTTCACCCTGGTGGCCAGTTCCTTTGCCATGGCCTGGATCAGTTCGCTGTTCATCCCATCCTCCCGCTTACATCGTCTGGATGAGGTCGCTGAAGACCTTCACCGGGGCAAGGTAGCCGTTGTCGATGGCGTTCTTGACCGTGGAGATGGGGGTTCCCAGGGACGCCAGGTCTTCCGCGTTGATGGTGGCGAGGTCGATGTGGCTGGGGTCGTCCTCCGCCCAGGCGTACATCATCTTCACATACAGCGCGTAGCGGCCGGGGATGAGCCGGGTCTTGGGGACATTTTCCGTGCCGTTGCGCAGGGAGTAGGTGGTGAGGTCGGCCTTCCACCCCGCGGAAAACTCATCCCAGAGCAGCCTGAGGTTGCCGGCTATCCTGCCCAGGTTCTCGTTGTTGACGGTCAGGCGGGGATAGACATACTGGCGCCCGATGCAAAGCCTGTGCTTCCGGTAGGAGCCATAGACCATTTCATCGACCGTCCCGCTGTAGGTGCGGATGCCATACTTGAATTTGACCTTCATGATAGAAAGTCCTCCTTTGTGTTATTTGGTTGCCCGCCGGATTTCCGGATTTTCCTCGCGAGTTTTTACGGGCTCCCATATATATAGGTGCTACGATTTTTTGCCATCGTTTAAGGCTCTGTTATTCAATATATTAGTTATGCTGATTATTTACCAGGCGTGGTTTGTCTCGGGCTGGCATGGTGGCGTTGTAATATAGTTCACGCAGATATGCGCGGGTAAAAGGCGCAGATGAGCGCGGTTTGGGGTAATTTGGGTTTGCGATTTTGTATAATTTGAGGGCTGCCGAAGTCCGTTCGACAGAGGCAACGGAGTTGCCTGCTTTAAAGAGACCTGCGGTCTCTGTGGCAAACGGACTTTGCCACCCCATGGCACTTGATCCCGGATAAAGTGGTTCACGCAGATGAGCGCGGAGGTTATGGGCACGGTTTTTTTGGGGTCTGGTGCTTGTTATTGTGTTTCAAAAGACTGGATCCCGGGTCAAGCGTAGCTTGCCCGGGATGACACGCTTTGTTGCTTGGTGGGGCTTGTTTCGGAGGTCTGGTGCTTATTTCTGGGTTGGATGCTTGTCCTTGTATCCTGTTTTAATTCGTGTTAATTTGTGTAATTTGTGGACGATTTTAAAAGACTGGATCCCGGGTCAAGCGTAGCTTGCCCGAAATGACACACTTTGTTGCTTGGTGTGGCTTGTTTCGGGGCTGGATGTCTGTCCCAAACGGCGCTATAGCAAGCGCCGCCACCTTGTACTGGCGGTCGCTGAACCGCCTACGGGAGAACCTTTTCACCATTCCACCTCAAAAACACCTCTCCACATTCAAACATCCTGCAGATCCTGTCGATCCTGTCATCCGCGTTCTATTCCCATTTCACCTTTCCACGCTAAGATCGCAACCTTCCTCATAATCCCCATACCGCCATCATTCGCAGCCACAGGCGGTTATGCCATCATCCCTGGGTCATCCTTATAAATTATAAGGTTGACCTAAGGATGATACAGGTTAAACCACCAGTTGCGAAGGAGGGCGAACAGTGGAAGTGGCCGCTGAAGCACAAGTCTAATTCTTCCATCCATCTAAAATCCTATACCGCAGGTCTTTCTCTATCCCTTGTATAAATAAGCTAAGATAAGTATTGACATTATCTATGCTAATAAATTTGCTGTTCATCAGCCTGTATTAAGCAACCCAACACTCAGGCAACAGATTGAACTACAAGAACCTGGAGGAACTATGTATCAGTACCATGCTGCAGAGCTAACGCTCAGTCCGACACATGAATCTGCCGTTATATCAACGCCGGAGCCTTACCCCGGCTTGAACGCCTTTTTGAATCGCCATAAGCGTCTGGAAGGCGCCCGCGCGTTGCGAATCCTCCTGAGCCATCCCCATCAGGAAATCCCCGCCAGCCTACTGGATGAAATGTTACGTCATGGTCGTGTCGATTTGCCGCCAGACAGCGGCGAGGGCTTCGCCCTGGTGGAAACGCCCATCCCCTACAGCGACCGGCGCGCCATCCGGGAAGTGAAAGCCCGCCTGGACTATTTATTGAAGCTAACAACTCCCGCCGATCCAGCCCGCCGCAGGGAAATCTCCGCTCTGCGCGACTACCTGCGTGACTGCCAGGGTCCCGGCGGCAGGCTGCGCAGTTTTGAAAACTCCTCCCGCAAACCTTACAAACGCATTTGGGCGGCGCTCAACTGCCTCCTGCGCCACTGCCGGAAGGAAGACCCCCGCCTCTGCCTCTACCTGCGCAAACATCTGCGTAGCGGACGCGAGTTCTGTTTTTCGCCGCCCCGTTCCGCAAAACCATTCTGAGCGTCACTAAACCCAATGCGGCGATGGGGAAGGCCAAGAAAAGCGTTGACTTTCCCCGCGCTGCGCTCAGACTGGCACACATCAAAATCCAGAGGAGCCTATGCCCCATTACCTGCTGAGCCTCGCCAATGAAGAGCTGATCGCCAACTATCTGTTGCTCAAGACGATCCCAGATGTGGACCACTATCTTTTCGTGCAGCCCAGGGGCTGGGATCCCGCCCCGGTGGACAGAGTCTGCTCGCTCTGCGGGATCGCCGCGCCACTGCGTCTGGAGGTGGAGGAGTTTTGCCTCGCCGATATCGAGCGGGTGCTGGAAAACTGGCTGTCTGAACGCGAAGCGGATGCCAGCTACACGGTCAACCTCACCGGAGGCAGCCGCCTGATGGCCCTGGCGGTGGCGGACATTTTCCGGCGCGCCAATTCCCGCGTGCTCTACCTGCCGCCCCGGGTCAACCACATCCAGCAGCTTCATCCCCGGCGCGTGGACAGCTATTTGAAGGTCACCCACCGCTGCAGCCTGGATGAATATCTGGCGGTCTTTGGCGTAAGCACCATGCCGCCCAGGTCCAAGCCGCATACGATCAAGCAGATGGAGGCGATGTTCCGGGTCTTTACGGACAACTCCACCACCCGCTTCATGCGCCAGGTCAACCGCTTGGGAGCCCGTGAGATAGAGAGAGACCCCGCGCAAATCCGACTTGCCGGATTCTTTGCCCGCGAGTTGGACATTTCGCCCGGCGAGGTATTGCTACCGGAATGGCTGAGTTTCATCAAGGGCGCCTGGTTTGAAGAGTATCTGGCGTGGGCGGTTGACCGCGAACTGGGAGAGGGCACCGCGCGGCATGGGCTGCAGGTGGAACAGCAGGGCGTGAGCAACGAGATCGACTGCGCCTTCACCCATGCCAACCGCCTGTATGTGATGGAGTTGAAGGCTTCAGCCCCTCTGGCTTCGATCAGCGAATTCCTCTATAAACTCGATTCCGTAGCCCGCGATTTCGCCCTCCATCCCCGCTGCTTTTTGGGCATCGCCGACCCGGATGTGGAACGCGGCCTGGCCAAAGCCACCCATTTCCGCTCCCGCGCCCGCAAGATGGGCATCCGCATCCTCTGCAACAAGGAACTCAGCCCCGGCCGCATCAGCAAAACACTGCGCCAGATCCTGGATTCCGACTGAAACCTGTGTTTAATAAATCATCCACGAATTATCATGAATTAATGAGCGTGGAAAGGCGGACGGCAAACTAAGAACCTTGTGATGTCGTGGTGTCGTGGTGATTGTAAATGGATAGAATGGTGGACACAAGCCAGAAACAGACCACGCCAAGCTCCATACCGCGTCATCCCGGGCAAGCCGGGGTCCAGTCTTTTCATATTGTTTAACGTCAAAGCTGTTATGGGATTCTGGACTCCATGCGGGAGAGCAATCCTCCTGAAAGAGAACCACAGGAAGATTTGCATTGACAAAATTACCTTACTTAATTTTCAATAGAATTCAAAGAAAAACTATGGGGAACAGATGCAACAGAAAGAGGCAAGTGACCGCATCAAAGAATACAGGCTCGGTTACGTAGCCGGATATGGATATTACAGTCAATGTTGGAACGAGTTTGTCATCCTCCCTGACAAACAAAAGAGAGCCAGTTATAAGAGGATACCTTGATCTATCAAAGGCAGATCGAATTACTCTATATAATTGGGAAGGTTGGAAAGACCGGAAGAACCCAGATCCAAAAACTTGAATTCCTCTCTTGTGTAGCATCTCATGTTCCAAGTTATGATTTCATACCCTATCATTTCGGCCCCTATTCCAATACATTGCAGAATGACCTGGATTACCTGATGAAACAAGGTATGTTATCCCTTTCCAGCGATCAATATCAAAGATCAGAAGAACGTCAGCTTTACTTAAACTCCAAAAGACTTGCTGAAATCGATGCAATGCTCCACCGGTTTAAAGACTGGACAACAACTGAACTAATGCGCCATATATACAGAGAGTATCCCTTCTACGCCCTTAATAGCACAAAAGCTGAAGAACTACTGACTTCCTCTGAATTGGAAAGGGTGAAAGCTTGCCAACCCTCGGATAAAAACCCCGTGATCTTTACGATCGGATACGAAGGGAAAAGCCTGGAAAAATATCTTTTAAAGCTATATCAGAATAATGTGCGGCTGTTGGTTGATGTGCGGGCTAACAGCTTTAGCATGAAAAAAGAATTCATTGGCTCGCGTCTGGCGACCGGATGCAAGCTACTCAACATAAACTACATACATTTTCCGGAATTGGGCATTCCCAATACCTACCGCAAGGAAATCCCAGATAAAAAACGGCTGTTTAAGATATATAGAGACAAGCTGTTACCACAAAAGGTAAAGGACATCGAACTGCTTGCCGGTATAGTTGTTAAAGAAAAAAGAGTTGCCCTCACCTGCTTTGAAGCCTGCCATACCGATTGCCATAGACACCATCTGGCAGAAATCTTGTCCAGTCATCTAAAAATGAGCATTCCTGTGGAACACCTATGAAGAAAAAGGTTTTGATCGCAGTCAAGACGTATCCCAATCCCTCAAAAAACTACATTGAGACAGTGTGTACTGCCGGTATTGATGAACAGGGGAACTGGCTAAGGGTTTACCCGGTAAGATTTCGCCACAGGAAATTCTCGGAGCAATACAAAAAATGGGACTGGGTGATAATCGATATTGAGAAGAATGACAAAGACTTCAGGACCGAAAGTCATAGACTGGTGGATATTGATCAGGAGATAACGATTGATGGTCATATAGATCGTAAAAACTGGGATGATAAAAAAAGATTTCTGCTAAAAAACGTTTATTGTTCAATGCAGGCACTAATAAATGATTCTTATGATACCAGCAAGAACGTGTCTATTGCAGTATTTAAAGCCAAAGAGATCAAGCGTCCTTTCTGCGATGCAGGGGAAAGAGACTGGAGTGATCGTAAGAAAGAAAAGATGTCCCAATTGGACGTGTTTGTAGATAGTGAGATCAACCCCCTTAGAAAGCTGCCTTTTACCTTTGGTCTGGAGTTTATCGATGCAAACGATTCTCCCTCCAAAATGAGTATTTTGGATTGGGAGATAGGACAGCTTTATTGGAATTGTTACGACAAAAACCAAAATGAAGCAGAAGCTTGCGCCAAAGTGATGGAAAAACTCGATTGGCTATACCAGAAAAGAGATCTGTATTTGATTTTGGGTACGACTTTGGAGCATCACCGCATGAAAGCACCCAACCCCTTCACGATAATCGGGCTATTCTACCCTCCCAAAGACGAACAAACAACCATATTCTAACTAATAGCATGTAAATTGTTTTTACAGCAGATTCCATAATGATAAGCATCAAGAAACTGCTTGACAGATAATTGCTTATCCGTATTTTATCAGTTGAGTATCTTATGGTGGGCGCCGCGAGGCTTTTCAGCCCCGGCGCCGATACTCGCAACACCAAAAAAGGAGTAGTCATGCCAAGTATCGTAAAACGCATGGGCGCGGAATTCTTCGGAACTTTCTGGCTCGTAATGGGCGGATGCGGATCCGCCATCCTGGCCGGCCAATGGATCGGCAGAACGGGCGTCTCGCTCGCTTTCGGACTCACCGTGCTCACCATGGCCTATGCCGTCGGGCACATCTCCGGCGCGCACCTCAATCCCGCGGTCTCGCTGGGGCTTTGGGCTGGCAAACGCTTCCCTGCCCGCGACCTGATCCCCTACATTGTTGCCCAGGTGCTGGGCGGATTGGTGGCAGGCGGGGTCATCTACCTTATCGCCACCGGCAAAGCAGGCTTCAACCCCATCGGCAATTTCGCCGCCAATGGCGTGGGCAGCTTCTCGCCCGAGAAATACCGCGTTCTGCCCGGCTTGATCTGCGAAGTCGTGATGACGGGCATGTTCCTGCTGGTGATCATGGGCGCCACAGACAAGAAGGCCCCGGCCGGATTCGCCCCCATCGCCATCGGACTGGCCCTCACCCTCATCCACCTGATCAGCATCCCGGTCACCAACACCTCCGTCAACCCGGCACGCAGCACCGCCGTCGCTTTCTTCGCTGGCGGCGCCTTCGTCAGACAGCTCTGGATGTTTTGGGTCTTCCCCATCATCGGCGGTATCGGCGGCGGCCTGATCTACCGGCTGCTTTCACCCGAAGAACTGTAGTAACACGCTGAATCACAGGCTTTTTTGCAGAGTCTCCACCCGGAGCCTCTGCCGGGCTTTTACGCGCCGCTTTAGACCCCGAAACAGCTTGACAGGGCAGGCCATTCCGCGTAATGTGCTATCATTCCCTGTCCGGTCTAAGGACAGGGGCTTTTCCATTATGAGGAAAGGGGATTAACATGCTTTACTATCTGCTAAAGGTACTCATTTCGGCGGGATTGATCGTGCTGGTGAGCGAAATCTCCAAGCGCAGCAGCCTGGCGGGGGCGATCCTTGCCTCCGTGCCCCTGGTTTCTTTCCTGGCCATCCTGTGGATGTATCTGGAGACCAGGGACGTGAAACAAATCGCTGCGCTGTCCACGGACATATTCTGGCTGGTGTTGCCGTCCCTGCTGTTCTTTGTGCTCTTTCCCCTGCTGCTGAGGCGCAACGTCAATTTCTACCTGGCTTTCGGGCTATCCGCCGCGCTCATGGTGGGATGCTACATCTTCACCACCTGGCTGCTCAAACTCAGATGAAGCCGTCGCGAATCCTGAACTTCCTGGCGCTGAAGCCGGGCATCGTGGCCTCTCTGGCGATGGCGATCCTGGTGGGCATGGGCGAGCGGATGGCGGAACGGTTTTTGCCGATCTACGTGATCGCCCTGGGGGGAACGCCCATCATAATCGGTCTGCTGAACGGCATGGACAACCTGCTGAGCGCACTCTACAGCTTTCCCGGGGGATGGCTCTCCGACAGGCTGGGCTACAAACGCGCGCTATTGCTTTTTAACCTGCTGGCGATCGCGGGCTTTGCCCTGGTTGTGCTGGTTCCGGCGCAGTGGGCGGTGATAGCGGGATCGGCGCTGTTCCTTTCCTGGTCTGCGATTTCCCTGCCCGCCACGATGAGCCTGGTGGCGGATGTATTGCCCAAAAACAAGCGCGGGATGGGCGTGACCATGCATTCCCTGGTGCGCAGGATACCCATGGCGCTGGGGCCCCTGGCGGGAGGTTTTTTCATCACCGCTTTCGGCACAATACGGGGTGTCCGCTATGCCTTCGTGGCGGCGATCTGCTTCGCCGTGCTGGCCCTGGTCATCCAGCAGCTCTACATCAGCGCCCCGCCAGCCCGAAACAAGAGCGATGGGCACTTCAGGATCAGGTTTCCCGTCCAACTCCGGCACCTGCTGGTCTCGGATATCCTGATCCGTTTTTGTGAGCAGATACCCTATGCCTTCGTGGTGGTGTGGGTGGTGGAGAATCAGGGGCTCAAAGCCTCGCAGTTTGGCATCCTGACCGCCATCGAGATGGTGACGGCCATGCTGATCTACATCCCGGTGAGCTGGCTGGCAGACCACAGCACCCGCAAGCCCTGGATCGCGATCACCTTTATCAATTTCACCCTCTTTCCGCTGGTGCTGTCCGTAAGCACCACCTTCACGGCGCTGGTTTTCGCCTTTATCCTGCGCGGATTGAAGGAGTTTGGCGAACCCACCCGCAAGGCTCTGATACTGGATCTGGCGCCCGACAATGCCAAGGCTTCGGCGTTTGGCACCTATTATCTGATCAGGGATGTGATAGTTTCCCTGGCTGCCTTTGGCGGCGCGTTCCTCTGGCAGAGGAGCCCGCGGCTAAACTTCTATATGGCAGCCTGTTTTGGCGTTCTGGGCACCGCCTATTTCATCATCAACGTGCGCAACAGGCCTCAGGAGGATGCCGCCCCCGCGCGTACCGGGAACCAGGCTTAACAGGCCACTGGCAGGAAAGGGCTACGCATAGAGGAGGATTAGCTCTCCCGGACACCAGCCAAAACCTCTCCGCAACGGGATGTCAGCCACGTCAAGATGTTGACCGCGCACGGAAATGCGGGCAACCATCCGCGTTTTCCGTCATAGCGCCCTCCTTCGCTGCTACTTGATTTTATGCCATCATCCTTAGGTCATCCTTATAAATTATAAGGTTGACCTAAGGAAGACTAATGCCGGAACCCGGGATGCAAATGAGGGCCTTCCATCCATCCCGCGCGTAACTCCCCTCCCTATAATATATAGGTGCTATGATAAGTGGAATGGTGGAATGGTGTCTTTTTGAGCCTTACGCGGATTTTTCCAAAAGACTGGGTCACGGCTCGTAGGCCGTGATGACGCTGTATATAGCCTGGTGTGGCTTGTTCTGGGTTGGGTGGTCGTTTCTAAAAGACTGGATCACGGGTCAAGCCCGTGATGACACGGTGTGTAGTCTGTGGGTGGTCTGTTTCGGGGCTGGGTGGTTATTTTTAAAAGACTGGATCACGGGTCAAATCACCCCACCAAACCGCTACGCGCTTCGGCGGGGACCCCGTCTGCCCGTGATGAGACGGCTTTATAGCTTAACTTGGTTGGTTTGCTTTGCTTCCAGGCTTGCAGGAAAGCTTACTTGTTTTACCATAGTAATCCGTAAATCAGTTTAATCAGTAAATCCGTATAGGATTAGCATGCAGACCTCATACGGATGAAACGGATTTCACGGATTAACGGATAAAACGTTTTGTCCAATGTTTTATCTCATGGCTACCGACACCTTTCCACCGCCATTTTTAAAAAACTGGATCACGGGTCAAGCCCGTGATGACACGGTTTTTGGTCTTGGGTGCTTTATTTCGGTGTCGGGTGGTCGTTTCTAAAAGACTGGATCCCGGGTCAAGCCCGGGATGACACAGTAAATAGCCTGGTGTGGCTTGTTCTGGGTTGGGTGGTCGTTTCTAAAAGACTGGATCACGGGTCAAGTCACCCCACCAAACCGCTACGCGCTTTGGCGGGGACCCCGACAGCCCGTGATGACACAGTATATAGCCTGGTGGGCTTGTTTCGGGGGAACCTTTCCACCATTCCACCTTTCCACCTTTCCACCTCAAAAACACCTTTCCACCTTCAAATATCCTGCTGATCCTGTCGATCCTGTTATCCGCGTTCTATTATCCTTTCCACCTTTCCACGAACCCTTTCAAAAGATGGTTCCCGGGGGTATGTGGCGGCAGGTTCAGGCCTGGGCAAGGCTCTCTTTATAGGCTTTGAACTTCGCCAGCAGTTCCGCGTCGTTCAGCGCGAGGATCTGGATGGCGAGCAGGGCGGCGTTTTTGGCTCCGCCGATGGCAACGCAGGCCACCGGAACGCCCGGGGGCATCTGGGCAATGGAAAGCAGGGCGTCCATTCCGCCCAACCCTCCACTGGCCAAGGGCACCCCGATCACGGGCAAGGCGGTGTGGGAAGCGATCACTCCCGGCAGATGGGCAGCCATGCCTGCCACGGCGATGATCACCTTCACCCCTTCCGCCGCGGCGTTTTTGGCCAGGGCGGCGGTGTTTTCCGGTTTGCGGTGGGCGGAGGAGATATGCAGGTCATGCTCCACACCAAATTCCGCCAGGGTTTTTCCGATAGTCTCGGCGGCGGCAAGATCGCTCTTGCTGCCCAAAATAACTCGCACCGCGGGCATGGCTATTTGTTCTGTTCTTCGGTGACTACGGTGAGCAGTTCGTGGATTTCCCTGGTGCTGCCGGCGGTGGTGAAAGAATCCAGGACGCTGGAGTTCATGATCAGCTTGGAGATGTAGGAGAGGCTGAAGAGGTGCTGTTTGTCGTTGTGCAGCAGCAGCATGAAGAAGATGTTGACCGGTTTGTTGTCCGGGGCGTCGAAATCCACCGGTTCGGAGCTGCGCCCGAAGAGGATGCTGGGTGTTTTGATCTTGGACGGATGGAGATGGCGGGGGTGCAGCAGCGCCACGCCGTGGCCGATGGCGGTGGAGATCAGCTCCTCGCGGGCAACCACCACTTCGTAGAGCCAGCGTGCGTCACGCACCAGCTTGAGTTGCTTGGCCTTCTCGCTGAGGATGCGGATGGCGTCGTATTTGTTTTCCGCCGTAAAATCCAAAAAGATGTTTTCCGGCCGCATATACTCTTCAAAGTGGCAGATGACGCGCTTGAGCGCAAGCAGTTTTTCGTCCACTTCATTGAGGTTGTCCAGCCACGCGTTGAGGGAGTCTTCGTCGATCTTGACGTTCTTTCCCACCAGCTTGGTCTCAAAGACTTCGCTGTTGATCATTTCCACGATAACGCGCTCGGAAACCTTGAGTTTTTTGGCAGCGTCCGCTTTGGACAGATATTTCTTCGCCATATTTAACCTCCTGTGGTTGGGCGGGCAAAATGCCGAAAGCTAACTGTATCAATGTTTATCTTGACAAAGATAGAGCTTTTTTTGAGCATGGCATAATGGTCAAGTTATTTATTCGTCTGGCACTGCTCTGCTTAGTACTTCCAGGTTGCTCATATTCCGTCTATTCAAATGCTTACCCGCATTTGAAAAAAGTTGCCGTGCGCGCTTTTGAGAACCGCTCGGCGGACTATGACCTGGGCGACAGACTGCTGAACAGCCTCTCCCAGGAGTTTGCCAACGACGGCCGCCTCAAGCTGGTCACCCAACAGCCGGACTGCACCCTGGAAGGCAGCATCAACAGCTTTGAGGAAAACATCTACAGCTACGACGCCGCCAACAACGTGCAGGACTATCAGTTGCGGCTGGTCTGCAGCGTCACCTTCACCGACCTGATCAACAACCAGGTGATCTGGGAAAACAAAGCCCTGCAGGTCACCTGCAACTATGCCGTGTCCGAAGGCAGCACAGCGCAGTTCAGCAGCAAAGAGGAAGCCACCGATGAGCTCATCTCCCTACTCTTCAAAGCCATCATCCAAAACACCCTCGAAACCTGGTAAGGGTATGCGCCTGAACCGCTTTCTTGCCGAATGCGGCCTGGGTTCGCGCCGGAGGGTGGAAGAGCTGGTGCTGGACGGGCGCATCCTGGTGAACGGCGAGGTTTGCCGCGACCTTAGCTGCCAGGTGAATCCCCAGGCGGACGAAGTGGCGCTGAAAGGCAAGGGCGTGCTCTCCCTTCCCACGGAACAGCAATATCTGATGCTGAACAAGCCGCGCGGCTACGTGGTGACAGCACGGGACGAATTCAAGCGCCAGACCATCTATGACCTGCTGCCGGAGCGCGCTTCCAAGCTGCGTTACGCGGGCAGGCTGGACAAGGATTCCGAAGGTCTGTTGCTGCTCACCACCGACGGCGAACTGATCAACCGCCTCTCGCATCCGCGCTACAAGGTGGAAAAGGTTTACAAAGCCACGATCAGCCGCCGCCTCAGCAAACAGGAACTGGACAGCCTGCGCAAGGGAGTGCAGATCGAGGGCGGGCTGACCCGCCAGGCGGGGGTCTTTGTGAAAAGCAGCTCCGAGAGCGGCATGACCCTGAAGTTCGTGATCACGGAAGGGCGCAAGCGGCAAATCCGCCAGATGGTGGAAGCCGTTGGCGCCAAGGTGCTCACGCTCAAACGCCTGCAGTTCGGAACCCTGCATCTGCGCGACCTTCCCGCCGGACGCTGGAGGCCGCTGACCCAGCAGGAAATCCGCTCACTCAAATCCATCACCGGGGAAAACAAGAATGAAAATAGCACTGCTCGGCCTGCCCAAAAGCGGTAAGACCACTATCTTCAACGCCCTCACCCGCGGCAACGCCTCCACGGACAAATATGCCCCGCCTGCCCACGAAGCCAATGTGGGAGTGGTGCAGGTGCTGGATGAGCGCATCACCCGCCTGAGCGAACTCTATAAACCAAAAAAGACCATCTATGTACATATAGAATACCGGGATTACCCCGGCATCTTCTCTTCCCGCGCGGAGAATCCGGACAACGCGCTGTTTTCGGACATCAAAGCCTGCGAAGGCTTCGCCCTGGTGCTGCGCGCCTTCGCTGACGAAGAACTGGACGGCCTCTACGGCCCCGCCGACCCCCTGCGCCAACTGGGCGAATTTGAGGACGAGATGATCATCAGCGACCTCATCGTGGCCGAAAAACGCCTGGAAAAGATCGAACTGGGCTACAAGCGCGGGGTGAAGACCCCCGCCATCCAGTTTGAGGAAAAGGTGCTGCGCGCCGCCTGCGAACACCTGCAGGACAACCTCCCCCTGCGCGGCCTGCAACTGAATCCCGAAGAGGAAAAAGCCCTGCGCGGCTTCCGCTTTTTCAGCCAGAATCCGCTGCTGGTGCTGCTCAATGTGTCCGAAGACGAATATACCGCCCACGAAGGCCTGAAAGCCCAAATCGCAGCCCGCGGGCACGCCGTGGAGGTGATCGCCGGACGCTTTGAGGAGGAACTCAGCAAGCTGGATGAGGAGGAAGCAGCCGCCTTCATGGAAGACATGGGCATCGGCGAAAGCATCCGTGACCGCCTCACCCACCTTTGCTACAAGATGCTGGGTTACCTCAGCTTCTTCACCGTGGGGGAAGACGAAGTGCGAGCCTGGACTATCACCAGCGGGGACAACGCCGTCACCGCCGCTGGAAAGATCCACTCCGACCTCGCCCGGGGCTTCATCCGCGCAGAATGCTTCAAGTATGACGATCTCATCGCCCACGGCTCCGAAAAAGCCCTGCGCGAAAAGGGGCTGTTCAGGCTGGAAGGCAAGGAATACCTGGTGCAGGACGGCGACATCATCTCCATCCGCTTCAACGTCTGAGGAACAGCAATGGCAAGCCGCGGAAACAGCAAACCACACTCCAGACGACAGGCTTTCAAGGCCTGGCACAAGCGACTGATCGCCGGCGCTCTCACCCTGCTCAGCCTGCTCGTCTTCCTTTCCCTCATCTATGGCAAGGAATCCATCCTGCGCGACTACCATCAACTCAGCTACAGCGGCCACATGCTGAGCTGGTTTTTCCAGCCCTACCTGCAGACCGCCAACCTGATCGGAGTGTTCGGCGCGGTGATCAGCTATATTTTGCTCTACCTGTTCGGCTACTGGCTGTCGCTCCTGGGTTCGCTGCTGCTGATGGTGGTCTCGCTGCAATACTTTTTGGAGCCCGAAGCCCATCACGGGCGGCAAAAGAGCTATTTGCTGCTCATCACCGCCTTTTTGCTGCAAATCCTGTTCTGCTATCCTCTGGACAGCTATCAGCACAGCGTTATCCCCCTCTTTGTGCGCAAGGTGCTATATGCCATCTTCCGCGGCACCGGCTCCTCCATCCTCCTGGTGGGAGGCATCGTCCTCAGCCTGGTGCTGTTCTTTGAATTCCGGCGCATCAAGCAGTGGCTTGCCTTTTTGCGGGAGGATTTCGCCCGCCGCCGGGAAGCGCGGCAGGGTTCCCAGCAGCCCCGTCCCAACATCAGCGCAGATGTTGCCCCGCAACCCGTTATCCAAAACCACAGCCAGCCGGAAGAGGATCCGCAGCCCGCACCCGCTCCCCAAAAGCGGGAACCCACCCCGGAAGCAAAGCCCGCGCCCCGTCCCCAGCCTGTTTCGGAAGACGGCGAGGAGCGGGAATATGTGATGCCCTCCATCGAAGACTTTTTGGAAAGCCCCGTCAAGCTTTCAGAGCGCGACCGCAAGGAGATCGAGAGCCAAATCCTGGAAACCAGCCAGATCCTCCAGAGCAAACTGGCGGAGTTCGGCATCGAAGCCGAGGTGCGCAACGTCAATATCGGCCCCATTATCACCCAGTATGAGCTGGAACCAGCCAAAGGGGTCAAGGTGAGCCGCTTTACCTCCCTGGCTGACGACCTCGCCCTGGCCATCAAGGCCAAAAGCATCCGCGTGCAGGCGCCCATCCCAGGCCGCGGCCTGATCGGCATCGAGATTCCCAACCTTACCCGGGACATGATCTATCTGCGTGACCTTCTGCTCTGCGAGGAAATCCGCAACAGCAAGAACAAGCTGGTCTTCGGACTGGGCAAGGACATCGCCGGACGCCCCGTGGTCACCGACCTCGCGAAAATGCCCCATCTCCTGATCGCGGGAGCCACCGGCAGCGGCAAAAGCGTGTGCATCAACACCATCATCATGAGCCTGATCCTGCGCGCCACGCCGGATGACCTGCGCCTCATCCTCATCGATCCCAAACGGGTGGAACTGGCAGGCTACAACGACCTGCCCCACCTCATCGGCTCAGTGGTCACCGAACCCGAAAGCGCCCTGGAAAACATGTATTGGGCGGTGAAGGAGATGGAACGCCGCTACGAGCTGCTGCAGGAAGCCAGGGTGCGCGACATCAACGGCTACAACGAACGCGCCGCGCTGGATAAAGACCTGGAAAAGCTGCCCTTCATCGTGATCATCGTGGATGAGTTTGCCGACCTCATCATGACCAGCGGCAAGGATATCGAACTGCCCATCACCCGCCTCGCACAGATGGCGCGCGCCGTGGGCATCCACATCATTCTGGCCACCCAGCGCCCCTCCATCAAGGTCATCACTGGCATCATCAAGGCCAACTTCTCCGCGCGCATCGCGTTCCAGGTGTCATCCCGGGTGGATTCCCGCGTGATTCTGGACACCATCGGCGCAGAACGCCTGCTGGGCAGCGGAGACATGCTCTTCATGCCCCCGGGCAAAGCCATCGCGGAACGCATCCACGGCGCCTATGTGTCAGACCACGAAATAGCCCGGGTCTGCGAATTCATGAGCATGCAGCCCAAACCCCGCCAGGAGTTCAACGTGACGGTCGAACAAGAGGGCGAACTGGGTGTCCTTGACTATGACGACGAGCTGTTCCCGGAGGCCGCGCGCGTGGTGGTGAGCGCCAACACAGCCTCAGTTTCCATGCTGCAGAGGCATTTCAAGATCGGCTACGCCCGCGCCGGACGCCTGATTGACCTGCTGGAACGCGCCCGCATCATCGGCCCCCATCTGGGCAGCAAATCCCGCGATGTGCTTGCCACCCGGGATGAGCTCATCCGCCTGGGCTTGATCCGCGAAGATTGACCGCGGGCAGGATTTTCCCCGTTGGAGAGTATGGTTTTTAACGAGAGATGCCGCATTGTCCGCGTCTTTCAGGCAATGAACGCAAAGGAATAAACAATGACCGCAAAGAGGATGACCGCCCTGCTAGCCTGCCTGTTGCTGCTTGGCAGCCTGCAGGCGGCTGTGAGCCAGGCCCAGCTCTATCAGAAGATGCGCGCCGCCTATGGCTCGCTCAAGACCTATCAGGCGGCTGTGAGCCAGAGCAACCACTATACCCAGTTGAAGCGCACCATCAACTACAGCGGGAAGATCTACTTCACTCCCGGGCGCATGCTGATGAGCTTTTCCAGCCCCTCGGTGCAGCGCCTGCAGATTCGGGACGGACAGGTGGAGCTTTACGACGCGGCCTCCAAGACCCTGCTCCGCGCGCCCATGCAGCCGGAGTTTGGCAGGATGAACCCAGTGGAGATATTGCAGCTTTACTGGCAGAAATCGCGGGTCTCCGTCACCGGTGAAACCGCTCGCCAGGCCAGCGTGAGCCTCAAACCAAAATCCGACAAGCTGATCAGCAGCCTGTCCGCCACCCTGGACAAAAAGAGCGGGCTGGTCACTTCGCTGAGCTACACCGACAAAAGCGGCAACAAGGTCACCTACAAGTTCAGCGGCATTAAGACCAATGCCGCGATTCCCGCCTCGGTGTGGAACTTCAACTATCCCAAAGACGTGCAGGTGATCGAACAATGAAAAGGAGATGTCTGTGATTGCCCTGATTATGGCCGGAGGTTCCGGCACCCGCTTCTGGCCCGCCAGCCGCGCCAGCCAACCCAAACAATTCCTCCGCGTGACCGGCGACAAATCCATGCTCCAACTCACCTTTGACCGCCTGGAAGCCCAAATCCCCGCCCACATGATCTACGTGGTGACCGCCGGAGGCCAGGCGCAACTGGTGCGCGAACACCTGCCCCAACTGCCCCCGGAAAACATCATCATCGAACCCTTTGGCATGAACACCGCCCCCTGCATCGCCCTCAGCGCCGCGCATCTGGCGGAGCTATACCCCTCCGGTGAAGCCTTGCTGGTGCTGCCCGCGGATCATGTGATCCTGGACGTCCCCGCCTTTCTCCGCAGCGTGAACCTGGCGGAAAAGGTGGCGCGGCAAGGGGCTTTGGTCACCTTCGGCATCGTGCCGGAGTATCCCGCCACCGGCTATGGCTATATCGAAGCGGGGGAAGAGCTTGAGCCGGGCGTGAGGAAGGTCTCCCGCTTCAAGGAAAAGCCCGACCTTGCCACCGCCACGGAGTTCTTGCGCCAGGGCAATTTCTATTGGAACAGCGGCATGTTCTGCTGGACTTTGGCATCAATCGGAGCCGCATTTCAAAACCATCTTCCCCGCGCGCTGGAAGTGGCCGGGCAGACCCTTGCCCTGCTCAAGGGCGGCGCCAGCCAGCAAAAGGTGAACGACTCCTACTCCCAAATGCCCCGCGTGCCTGTGGATATCGGCATCATGGAACCCGCCTCCAACCGCGCCGTGATCCCGGTAAGCATCGGCTGGAGCGACGTGGGTTCCTGGAAAGCGCTGGCGGACATCTCCCCGGCGGATGCCGAACAGAACCACTTTCCCGCTGGAGGCATTGCCCTGTCCTCGCGGGACAACTACATCTACAGCGGCAAATACGTGGCTCTCATCGGCGTTGAGGGGCTTTGCGTGGTGGAGACCGCGGACGCCATCCTGGTCTGTTCCAAAGAGCGCAGCGAGGACGTGAAGAAGGTTGTGGAGCATCTGCAAGAACAAAAGAAGGAAGAACTGCTTTGAATAAACTGGTTATTACAGCCCTGCTGGCTCTGCTGGCATGCCTGGCATGGGCCGGATTCGACCCCGATACGGAACTCTCCAGCTACCGCGGCGTGATTGAAACACGTGGCAGCCAGACCTGGCTGCTGGATGATTCCGGCGACAGCCTGCGCCTGCTGCTTGCCCCGCGCAGCCTGCTGGACAGCCTGGGGCTGCATCTGGCTGAGGGCGACACAGTGGCGGTGGAGGGCTGGCGCGACAATGAGCTCTTTTTGGTGGGCAGGCTGTGGCGCGGCACGGACGATTCCAACCCCTGGCTGCTCAGAAACCTGGATGAAGGTTCACTGCAAACTGGCGGCGTGGCAGCCTATCAGGTGAACGGCGGAAAGTGCATCGGCTGCAAGCTTTGCGTTTCCCGCTGCCCGACCGGCGCCATCACCGTGGTCAACCGCAAGGCACGGATAGACGCGGAACTTTGCACGGAGTGCGGAATCTGCGTTGAAGGCTACGGCAAGTTCAAAGGCTGTCCGGTGGGAGCCATTGGAAAAGAATAAGGCCTGGAGACGCCTGAAGCCATGAAGCAGTGGACGATTTACCTGCGGGCGGTGCTGGCCATGCTCTTTTGGGCCATCACCTTTGTCTGGATCAAGGTGGCGTTGATCACCTACCGTCCTTACGAGATCGTCTTTTTGCGCCTGCTGCTGGCTTCCGCGCTGCTGTTTGTGGTCACGCGCCTCTTTCGCCAGAGTGAAAAAGTATCAGGCAAAGACCTCCGCTATCTGATGCTGGTGGCATTCTGCGAGCCTTTCATGTATTTCATCGGCGAGGCCAACGGGATGCAATATGTGTCCCCGACCCTGGGTTCGCTGATCATCTCCACCATCCCGCTGGTGAGCGCGCTGGGCGCCTGGGTATTCCTCAAGGAAAGGATTTACCCCCTGCTGATCGTGGGGCTGCTGGTCTCTTTCTCCGGCGTGGCGCTGCTCAGTTTTGCCGAACCCGACCTCCACGGAACCTTCAAAGGCATACTGCTGCTCATGGTGGCGGTCTTTTCCGGGATGTTCTACGGCATCACGGTGCGGCGCATGACCCTCAAATACCGCTCCCTCACCATCGTGACCTGGCAAAACTTCTTCGGCATGCTCTACATGCTGCCCCTTTTCCTCTATTTCGACCTGGGGCATTTCCTCACCGTGCGCCATTCCGCCGTGGGCATGCTCACCATCGCCGCCATGAGCGTCTTCGCCAGCGTGGGCGCCTTCTTGCTCTACACCGGAGTTATCCGCGAGCTTGGACTGGTGCGCTCCAACGTCTTCACCAACCTCATCCCGGTCTTCACCGTGTTCCTTGCCTTTTTCATCCTGGGCGAACGCCTCAGCCTCCGGGGCGCGGCGGGAGTGGCGCTCACCGTTCTGGGACTGCTGATCTCTCAATCCCACGATCTGCGGCAGTTACGGCGGAAGAGCTTGAGCAAAAATCTTTCCCAAAGTGGAATGTAACATGCATGTATAATTACTGGATAAAAATTAAATTTGACGAGGTTTAGATGAGTTCGACTGTCAGACATATCTTGCTTTGCGCCTTGCTGCTCCTGGTTTTGGCGACCGCCGCCGGGCAAACCCCGCGCTTTTCGGTGAGCCCTTCCGAGCTCAAGCCGGGAGACAAGGGAGTGCTGCGCGCCACGGTTTCCTACCCTGATTCCATGAAGCAATCCTACGACCCCTCAGAGGGGGAATCGCCCTATTTCTTCCTCAGTGGAGCCAGCCCCGCCCTCAGTTTTGGCAAGCTGAGCTACCCCAAGCCGACCAGGGTGTCCCCCAATGGCATCTGGGAATACCACAAAAGCGTGACCCTAAGCCTGCCCTTCACCGTGAAAGCCAACGCCAAACCGGGCAAAGTGGCAATCAATGCCACCTTTGGCTACGGCCTCTGCCACAAGACCACCGGCTTCTGCGACATCCCCTCCGAGGAGAGCCGCCAGCTCAGCCTGCAGATTCTGCCCGGTGACCCCGGCAGCCCCGCCGCCTCTGTGGATGAGGAAAGCCTGGAAGACCAGCCCGGGGAGGAGGAACCCGCCGCGCGGACGGAGCCTGCCGCCGAGGCAGAGAGCGCCACAGACGCCAAGACCAGCGCCGGCAGCATCCTCTTTTACATGCTGATGGCGATCCTGGGCGGGATAGTGCTGAACTTCACCCCCTGCGTGCTGCCGATCCTCCCCATCCGCGCCATGAGCATGGTCAACCAGGCGCAGAAGGACGTCACCAAAGTGCTGCTGCACACCCTGGTTTACACCCTTGGCGTGCTGATCTCCTTCGGTTCCATAGCCGCCGTGTTCATCATCGCCCGCCTTTCCGGCGTGAACCTCACCTACGGGTTTTTGAGCCAGAGCCTCACCTACAACCTCATCATGCTCAGCATCCTCTTCCTCTTCGGGCTTTCCCTGCTGGGAGTCTGGCAAATGACCCTGCCGGGGATGAACGCCGCCGCCAAGACCTCCTCCAAAAAGGGCTACGCGGGCTCATTCTTTGGCGGCATCTTTGCCTTCCTGATGGGCTTCAGTTGCATGGGCCCCTTCATGGGCCCGGCGCTGGAAGTGGCCGTGCGCCTGTCCTCTCCGCTGCTGATGATCTTCTTTTTGCTCATCGGCTTTGGCTTTGCCCTGCCCTTCATCCTGATCAGCCTCTTCCCCAAAGCGCTCAAGCTGATCCCCAAACCCGGCGAATGGATGAACATCTTCAAGGAAGTAATGGGCTTTCTGTTGCTGCTGCTGGTCTGGAAATACTTCGGCAACATCTGGGGCCTCACCAAAAGCGGAGCCTACCTGCTGGACACTGCCCACTTCGTGGTCTTCCTCGGCTTCGCTGCCTGGCTCTACGGGCGTTTTGTGCGCATGGAAAACAGCAAGGCCGTGCAATATATCTTCACCCTGCTGACCCTGGCGGTGATCGTGTTTGCCGCCTGGAACTACCTGCCCTGGAAGGAAAAGCACGTCCCGCCCCAGAGCGCCGCCGCCCTGGTGGATGGGATGCAGCCTGCCGACCACGAGGGCTGGTATGTCTTTACCCCCGAACTCTTTGACAGGCTCCAGGCGGAAGGCAAGACCGTGTTTCTGGACATCGGCGCCGCCTGGTGCACCAACTGCAAGGTAAACGAGAAAAAAGTCCTGCATCAGGAAGATATCGCCGCGGAGTTCAAAAAGCTCGGCGTGGTGCCCCTCAAGGGCGATTTCACCAACGGCGACCCGGTGCTCAAGGACTGGATCCAAAAGGGCGGCAGCGTCGGCGTGCCCTTCAATGTGCTCTACATCCCCGGCCAGGAACCGGTCAAGATGCCGGAGCTTTTCAATAAAAAAGACCTGCTGGACGCCCTGTCCCGCGTGCCAGCCAGGGAGGGTAAATGAGACTTAAAATAATCCTTATCCTGCTGTCCCTCACAGTGTTGCTGCTGTTGGGCTGCGACCGTTTTGAACGCGAGCTGGTGCAAACCTTCCAGCCCGCCAACTTCTCCGCCGTGCTTTTCACCCCCCTGAGCGATTCTTTGCACGCGGCATCCGCCGACAACCTCGCTCCGGTGAAGCACTTCTTTTCCCACTATTACCTGCATTCCGGCAGCACCAGCGCCGACATCATGGCATGGCTGGGCAGCATCTACCTGCTGGAAGACGAGCCGGTTTTCGAGGTCAGCTTCAGCCGCGTGCGTCAGGTTTCGGCATCGAGCGCCGTGGCAGATTGGCGCCTCAAGGCCAGACGTCCGAACTGGGGCGAGGTGCTGGCAGACACCAACTTTGTGGATGACGAGCTGATCCGCGTCAACGACGGCTGGCAGTTTCTGGGCAACAGACGCACAGCGACGGGAGCATTCTCCAAGCAGCAAGTGATCGCGGAATACTTCACCTTCCTCGGCTGCCCCAACTGCCCGCCCGTGGAAGCCCAGTTGCGCAGCCTGGCAACCCTCTATCACGGACAATTCACCTTCCTGGAATACCACACCAGCCCGCCGCTGCAGGCAGAACCAAACACCACTTACAACTATTACACCGCCGGACTGCCCAACGCTTCCGTGCCGCTTTCGGTGTTGCAGGGGCAGACCCTCCTGCAGGGCAACCAGGAAGCGGTCCTGAATTCCTATGTGACCGCCACCCAGGGCTTTGCCGCCCAGGAAAGCGGCATCTCCTATGGGCAGCCCAGCTTCGTGGCCAACGGCCGCGACATCAGCGGAAACATCGTGCTGAACTGCAATCAGCCGGGACAAAACTTCACCGATATGGTGCTGAACGTGGTCCTCATCGAGGAGGAAGTCACCGCACAGGGCCAGACCCGCCACAACGTGGTGCGCGGAAAGACCAGAGTTCCTCTCATCTCAACCAGCCCCGGGCAGCCCGTCTCTTTCCTCCTGCGTTCCGCGACGGAAATCGCCGATGACTGCGCCCTGGTGATCTTTGCCCAGACCATACCCTCCGCCTTCGATGGCAATGCCACCATCCACAGCGGCATCGTGACCCAACTTTCCGAAGATAACATAAAGTGAATAAATCTCTTGCGACACACTGCCATCCCCGGGCAACCGCCCTCATTTCCAACCCTGGGCCTGCCTGGGGTCAACCTGGGGTCAACCTTATAATTTATAAGGATGACCTAAGGATGATCACGCCAGAAATTCTGGTGTCAAATGAGGGCGGCAGGAGCGGGAAAACGGCGGTGAAGCTTGTCAAAACCAACAACTTACATTATATTAAGAATATAGGAGCAATACAATGAAACTGTGGCTTTGCGTAATCATCCTCGCGCTGTTGGCGGGCGCGGCTTTTGCCGATCCGCTGCCGGAATTCAGGCTGCCGGACGAGACCGGCAAGAACGTGGCTCTCTCAGATCTCGTGGGCAAAGGCCCCCTGATCGTGGATTTTTGGGCGGATTACTGCCAGCCCTGCAAGCTGGCGATGCCCCATCTGGACGCCCTGGCGCGCAAATATGACAGCCTCACCGTGGTGCTGGTCTCCCTGGACGCCCCCAAGGCGCAGGCCAAGGCGCGCGCCTTTTTGAAGAGCAAGGGTTACAAGTTCGTCACCCTCTTCGATCCCGACAAAACCCTTGCCAAAAAGCTGAACGTGGTCAATCCCCCCCACACCTTCATCGTGGACAAAGAGGGCGAGATCGTGTGGTCGCACCTGGGATTTGAAGCGGGCGCGGAAAAGGAATATGAAGCGCAGGTTCGCCAGGTCATGGGCCTGGGCGAGGAAAAGGCAGCCGGGGAAAAGGATTGCGACTGCCCGCCCGATTGCCCCGGACGCGCTTCCAAAGAGGCATGCGGATGCGAAGAATAGTATTTGCCCTGCTTTTAGTGGCGCTGTGCGCCGGGCTTGCCGCCCAGAAATCGCCCATTGTCAACGGCCTCAACGAGGCGCGCTTCATCTGGCGCGCCGCGGAGGACTCGCTCAACACCTATTTTGAGGACAACTTTTCCTTCAGCCTGGCATACAACTATTTCACCTTCGGGCTCAAGTTCAGCGCCGGGCTGCCCAAATACAGCACCGACCAGAACCAGCTTCTGGACGAGCTGCGCCCCGACGCCCTGAGCTGGGATTGGGAAGACCTCTATGCCAGCTATGCCCGCGACGCCTGGCTCATCCACGCCGGAAAGATGGAGGAGACCTTCGGCAGCGGGATGACCTTCCGCAGCTATAAGAACGTGGAACTGGACGAGGATTACCGCGTGACCGGATTCAAGTTCGGCTACGACCGCCGCCTCCGCCTCAAGGCGCTGTATTCCGGATACTCCGGCGGCAGCGGAGGGGGGAAACTTGACCTCGCTTACGGAATGGACGCCGAATATCCCGTGCTGGAACCCCTCACCCTGGGCGCAACCGCCTTTTCCGCGCAGAGCTATGTGGGAACAAAGTATCTGCAGGACAACGTATTGGGCGGGCGCGCCAAGCTGCGCAAAGGCCCCCTGGAAGCCGGAGTGGAATACGCCAGCCGCGACAAGGTGGACAACCCGGACAACGGCAACGCGGTCTATGCCGACGCCTCCCTCTCACTGAGCCTGCTGCAGTTCGGCGCGGCTTACAAGTATTACGACAATTTCAACTATTACAACAACTTCCAGGATCTGCCCCTCGCCAACCACCACAGCGAAACGCTCTCCGATGGACAGGCCTCCGGTTCCGATGAGCGGGGATTCCAGGTCTGGACAATCTTCAGCCTGCCCCGCGACATCACCCTCAATCTGGACTACGCCGAGGCATGGGACAGCTCCCAAAAGCTGCGGATGAACGACTTCTACGCCGGGCTGGACTGGATGAAAGGAAAACTGAACGGCACCCTCTCCTTCAGTTACCTGGAAAAACTGGATGAAAGCGACACGGAACTTCTGGACGGCAATAAAAACCGCTGGCAGAAAGAATACTATCCCGGCTTCGTGCTCAGCTTCCCCGCCTGGGGCTACCAGCCAACCCTGACGGGCGAGTTCAAGGCCGTCGCCAAGGAATCCGTGACGCAAAGCGAACAGAACGGCGTCAGCTACGACCAGCTTTACGAGAGCAGCCACTATGAGCCAAAGCTGCAACTGGACGTGGCGCTGGGCAAGCTTTCGCTGGCGCTGGGAGCCCAGGCCTGGTGGGAGGATTTCTCTTCCATCGGGGACGGCACCTACTGGCCCAACCTGGAAGCCAAATATCCCATCCTCGGCGGCACCGACCTGGTGGTGTTCGTGGGCCGCGAAGCCGGAGGAAAGGTCTGCCGCAACGGCGTTTGCCGCTATATGGCGCCCTTTTCCGGTCTGAGGGTGGACTTGAATACAAGATTTTAACTGAGGAGTTCCCATGAGAAACGCTCTTTTGATGCTTTTGGCGCTGGCTTTGCTGCCCCTGGCGGCAAATCCGCAATACTATCCGCTTACCACGCTGGCGGAGGGTTTTGGCGTCTCCAACGACCCTTACAGCGATTTTGCCTTCCAAAACCTGAACGCTATCTGGAATCAGACCAACCCGGAGGAGTTCGTCTCCTGCCACCTTTACCATGCTTCCGGCAATCTGAGCACGCCCAGCGTGGAGAACTGGATCACCACCCAGGGCGTCACGGTTTACCCCACCGTGTCCATCAACGGCAGTTCGATGATAATCGGCAACGTTCCGGCGGGTTACTACTGGAACGCGGCTTCCCAGCATCTCTTTCAGGCTTCGCCGCTCAAAATGGAGCTGGGTTCATTCAACTCCGCCACGGGTAGCGCGGTGGTCACCGTCACCAGCCTCGATCCTGACCTGGCGCCGGGAAACTACACCCTGGCCTGGTATCTGCTGGAAAACGGCGTGCAGGGAAAGGACAATGTGGCGCGCCTGGTGGAAACGCAGTCCATCAACCTGCCTCCGACGGGGCAGCAGAGCAGTTTCAACCACAGCTTCAGCCTCGATCCCTCCTGGAGCCAGGCCAACCTGTGGATGGCGGCTTCTGTGCGTAGTACAGCCCAATCTGCCATCCTGCAAAGTGTTTCCTCCCTGCCCAATCCCTCGCACCGCCTGCGTGCCGCCATGGATTGGGATCCCGCGGCGCTGGTGGCACCTCCCAACGGCTCTTTCAACTCGCCCACGCTCTGGGTCTTCAACACCGGAGAAGCGGGCAACATGACCATCCAAATAGTGGTGGATGAAGAAGATGTGGCTGCCGATCCGCTGGATTGGTATTTTAACTATTGCGACGAGGACGGCGGCTGCTATCCCGGCGGCCAGGCCCTGCCCCTGATACTCGGAGCGGGCGAAGCCACGGCGTTCCACCTCAACCTGTGGGTGGGCAGCACCGGCCGGGTGAAGTTCCATTTTGAGATCAACTCTCAGCAGTTGGGCACCTTCCGCATCCCCTTCGTGGTGCGCACCACTGATTATGTGGGAGTTGAGGACGAGCTTCAGGCGCCTTCCGCCCTGCGCGTGACCGGCAACCACCCCAATCCCTTCCGCGCTTCCACGGTCTTTACGGTGCAGGCTCCGAAAGCTGCCGGGCAGGCGGTGGTGCAAATCTATAACTCGCGCGGGCAAAAGGTGGGCCAGGTGGTCACCGGCAACCTGCGTTCCGGCGCGAACGAAGTCCTCTGGCAGGTTCCCGCGGGGCTGGCCAGCGGAGTATATTTCTACCGCCTGCAAGGGGATAGTTCACCCGCCCGGAAGATGCTGCTGCTCAAATGACACGGATTGTAAAGAAACTGCTGCCCCTGTTGCTGCTGGCATGCCTCGGCAACCTGGCAGCATCGCCGCTTTCAGAGGAGTTTGAACAGCGGGTGCGCGCCACCCAGAGCGCGGAACAGGGCCTGGCGGTGATCAACGAATACGCGCAGAAAATGACCGACCTGGAAGACCTGCGCGTCCTGCAAAACTATTGGATGCGGGCGGACAAAGGCGCCAGCCAGCAGCACTTTGCCGGCCTGCACGACCGGCAGCCGGACTCCCCCGTCTATCACTACCTGTGGCTGCGCGGCTCTGAAAGCCTGTTGCAGCAACTGCGCGGGGGTCGCCAGCTCACCAGCCGCTTTCCCGATTTCTATTGGGGATACCGCCTCTTCAGCTCCACCTATTCGCAGGCTTTGCTGGACAAGAACGCTCCAGCGGATCTGCAACAGGACGTACGGGACAATCAGGACAAGGATTTGAAGCTGCTGAAAAAAGGCCTGAAGAGCTTTGGCGACGATTCCTACATCCTGCTCGCCCTCTATCACCTTTACAGCGCCAAAGGGGACTACGACGCGGCGGAAGCGTCGCTGCTGCGCATACGTGACCCCCAGGCCATAGAAATGAATTTCCAGATCGTGCTGGATTTCATCACCAAGACCAAGCGCAGCCGCGCCTTTGAATTCCTCTATCCCCAGTTGCTTTCCCTCGCCATTACCGAAGGCAAGGTCAAAGCCGCGGACAGCCTCAACGTTTACCAGCAGAACTACCTCTACGCGCTGTCGCTCACCGAAGAGTGGGGACGCATGCACGCCTATCTGGACAGGTGGCCCCAGCTCAAAGAAGATGACGACACCCTGCCCCTGCGCGTGGATATGTATCTGGGACTGGGACAGCGGGAGACCGCCCTCAACCTGCTGGAGGGGGCAATGGCCAAGGACGTGCTGGATGTGAAGGAAGTGGAAAAGGATCCCAAGTTTGAGGAACTGAAGAGCCTGCCCCGCTATCAGGAAGTGATGGGCAACGCCCTGCGCAACTGGGAACAAGGCAGGGAAAAGCGCCGCCAGTTAGCCCTGCAAGCCAGGATTAGCAAGCCCGCCCCGCTTTGGGAACTGCCCCAGGCGGACAGCACCCTGGTGCGCCTGGAAAACCAGCGCGGCAAGGTCGTGGTGCTGGATTTTTGGGCTACCTGGTGCAAACCCTGCCTCAAAACCATGCCCCTGCTGGATGCCTGGCTCAAGGAAAACGCCGCGCCAGACCTCGCCGTCTTCTCCATCAACACCTGGCAAAGCCCCTCCGATCTGCCCCAGGTGCTGGATTACATACGCGACTCCGGCTATTCCATGACCCTGCTGCTTGGCAACAGCGAACTGCCCAAGGCCTACGGCTTCACCGGCATCCCCTATATCTGCGTGATCGACAAACAGGGCAACATCGCTTACGAACAAAACGGCTACCGCCCCGACATGCAGGAGCTGCTTGACTTTTGGCTGGAGGATCTCCGCCGCTGAGGGATTGAGGTGATCAAGCGCCACCATCCCTTCCTGGCGCGCCGGGAACAGCTTGCCCTGCTGCTCCTGGCTGTCCTCGCGGTTCTGGGCTTGAGCCTCAACCTGGCAAGCGGAGAGGCCCGGGCAGCGGAGGAAAGCCCTGTATCCAAACTGGTTCCGGCGGATTCAGCCGCCCTCGCCAAGACGCTGCTGATCGACATCCGCACCGCCAGCAAGGAAGACCTGATGCTCCTCGACGGCATCGGCGAAAAAAGGGCTCAGGACATCCTCGACCACCGCGCCGCCCATCCCTTCACCAGCGTGGCTCAACTGCTGGACGTGAGGGGCATCGGGCCCAAGACCTTTGCCCGCCTGCTGCCCTCCCTGGTTAGCTTTGGGGACAGCGCCCTGGTGAACCGGATTGCCGCGCAAAACCTTGCTGACCTGAACTCCTCCGGTTCCGGAGCGGCGGCCGCCAACCTCACGCCGGGCAAGACCAAGCGGGCTCCGGCTGCCAAAGCCATTCCCAAAGGGGAACTCACCAACATTGTCAACCTCAACAGCGCCGGACCGGAAGAACTCTGCACCCTGCCGGGCATCGGCGAGGTGAAAGCCGCCGCCATCATCGCCTGGCGCAAACAGAACGGCGCCTTTCAATCCGTGGACGACCTGCTGAAGGTTTCGGGCATCGGGCCCAAGACCCTTGCCAAAATCCGCCACCGCCTGAGCGTCTGAAGCCCGGCTACCTGAACAGGATAGACACCTTCACAAAGGGCAGCCGCATGAATTCGCTCTGTCCCATACCGCCCAGGGTGTGCATGGCACCCAGGTCAAGGGCTACCCTTTTCCATTTGTAACGGAACCCGGCTATCAACAGCGCGTATTTGTTTTCTTCCTCAGAAGAATGACTGAGCTCTTTCTCGATATCGAAGGGCACAAAGGTCAGTTCCGCCATGGCGTTGATACGGTTCGACAAACGCAGTATCCAGCCCATGCCCAGGGTTCCCATAAGTTCCCATGACTCTCTATTATCTTTGTTACCCAACAAAAAGCCCACCAGGTGGACGCTGCCAACTCCTTTGCCACTGTTGCTGCCGAAACTCACCACGTTGCCCAGAGTGACGGTCTTGAGATAGTGCGTGTAGTTGCCCAAGACCGCGCTTTCCACGTTTTTCGCCCGAAAGTAGTTATACTTTACACCAAAGCTAACAATGGCCCACCATTCTCCCTCTTCTAAAGCGGGGATAACCGTGCCCGCCGCGCTCAGATGCAAGCGGTCGGTGGCGGCGTAGGCAAATTGGGGTATAAGAGCTTCGTAAAGTGTTACCGCGTAGGAATCTTTGGGCATCGTGTAGGCGGTGGGAAGTATGAACACGGACTGATCGCCGGAATAGATTTCCCCGTCAGCCGCGCCCAGGAAGGACAGCGTGATCAGCAAAATAGAAAGGGAAACCAGTTTTTTCATCGACTCATCTCCTTGGAAAGGGAGGATTTTGCTTCGCCGCGCTAAAACATAAAAGTTGCCTTCACAAAGGGGAACAGAATTAGTTCACCCAGATCCACATTGCCCACCGGGCGTATGCCGCCCAGGTCAAAGCTCACCTTATGCCCCTTGAAACGTACCCCGGCGTTCAACACAGCGTAATCATAGTTATCGACACTGAAAATTTCTCCGGGTTCGCCCACGAGATTGATGGGAGCATAGTACAATTCCATCATGCCGTTGACGCGTTTTGAAAAACGCAATATCCCGCCTGTGCCCAGGATGCCCCGGAGGTTCTCTGACTCTATATCGCCGACCAACATACCCACCAGATGGACGCTGCCATCGCCATGGCCACTATTGCCACCAAAGCTAATCACGTTGCCCAGAGTGAAGACGTTGGTGTCGAAAGTGTAGGTACCCCAGACCGCGCTTTCCACGCTTTTGCTCCGAAAGTAGTTGTACTTTCCGCCCAGGCTAAAAGTTTTTAACGCGTCCTTTACAACGGGGAAAGCCATTCCCGCGCTCAGATGCAGCCGGTCGCTGGCGGCATAGGCATATTGCAGTATAATGATTTCGTAATCGGTTAACGCGGAGCTGCCTTTGGGCATCGTGTAGGCGGTGGGAAAAACAAAAACAGTTTGATCGCCGGAATAGATTTCCCTGTCATCCGCGCTCAGGAAGGACAGCGCGAGCAGCAGGACACAAAGTAAAGCAAGTTTTTTCATCGACTCATCTCCTTGGTAAAGGGGGGGATTCCACTCCGCCGCTTAAAACAGTATAGTTGCCTTCAAAAAGGGGAACAGCAGGAGTTCGTCCAGCTCCACATCGCCCATCGGGCGCATGCCCCCCAGGTCAACGCTCACCTTATGCCCTTTGAAACGAATCCCGGCAATCAACAGAGCGTAATCATTGCCATCAAGGTTCAACAACCCTCCCGGGTCGCCCTTGACATTGAAGGGCGCAAAGAACAGTTCCATCATGCCATTGACAAGGTTTGAAAAACGCACTATCCCGCCTGTCCCCAGGACGCCCTGGATGTTATCTGACTCCAAATTGCCGAGCAACATCCCCGCCAGATGGATGCTGCCCGATTCGTCGTTCTTATTGCCACCAAAGCTCAACACGTTGCCCAGGGTGAAGAGATTGGAATCGAAGGTGTAGGTGCCCCAGACCGCGCTTTCCATGCTTTTGCCCCGATAGTAGTTGAACTTTCCGCCCAGGCTAAAAGTTTCAAACGCATCCTCCACAACAGGGAAGACCATGCCCGCGCTTATATGCAGCCGGTCGGTGGGGGCATAGGCATATTGCAGTATCAAGAGCTCGTAATCGGTTAACGCGGAGCTGCCTTTGGGCATCGTGTAGGCGGTGGGAAGAATAAAAACGGATTGATTGGCGGCGTAGAACTCCCCGTCAGCCGCGCTCAGTAAGGAAAGCGCGAGCAGCAGGGAACAAAGGGAAGCAAGCTTTTTCATAGACTCATCTCCTTGCTGGTATACCTTGATAGGACAATATAAACCATTTTCCGCTCGAGGCAAGCCAGATCGCTTACATAATCACCGCCAGAGGCGGAAATATTCCGCGAATATCCCCACCCGCCCAGGCTTAAAGGTTTTGATTGACATAAAAGAGCGCATCCAGAAACTGACGTCCGATGCAATGCATTAGGGAGTTATGATGAAGACAAACGGAAGGACATGGGCACCAACCCTCACCCTGGCCAAACTCTTTGAGGAGCAAAACCAGTTTTTTGACGCTCTGGCAGCCTATGAGCTGATCAGCCAGACGGACGATTCACCCGCGGTGCGCGAGCGCATTGAAGACCTGCACGTCCGCATCCTGAACGATCCGGCAAACCGCTACGATCCCCGCATCGAGCAACTCTTCACTCCCGAGGAGCTCGCCTATCTCAAGATTTTGAGCCACAACGGCTTTGAGAACCTCGCCCAGGCCCGCGCCAAGCTCGCCGAAGGCAGCTTCGTCCAGGAAATCGTGATCGATGACGACGAGGAAGAGGAAGCCCTCCCCGAACCCAGCGACGGCGACGCCATGCTGAGCGTGTTGCGCGAGATCGAGGAACAGTCCCGGGAACACAAACCCGATCCCGCCAAAACCCCGGAAGAGCTGAGCCTGGCGGATTTTCTGCTTGCCCTGCTCTCGCGTTACAGCAAGGACACTCCCCTCAGCGAGCTGAGGTTCACGGATTTCCTCTCCATCTTCCTGGAGCTGCAAACGCGCAAGTAACCCCGCCGATGGCCCGCAAGACCCCAAAAAAGTTCAACAAGCTTTGCCAGCGCTGCTGCAAGAAATGCAAGCAGGCGGATACCGTGCTCATCGTCTCCTGCCCAAGCTTCGAGGCCAGCCCGGTGCAGCTCACCATCCCCCTCAAGTTTCCCCCCGGCAGGCCACGCAAAGCCCGCAACTGAGGCAGCCCTTGCGCATCATCACCGGCAAATTCAAGGGACGCAATCTCTACGCCGTGGAGGGGCTCACCACCCGCCCCACCACAGCTTACAACCGAGCCATGATCTTCAACGTCCACAACCACTTCGAGGGCGCGAGGGTGCTGGATCTCTTTGCCGGAACCGGCTCCTACGGGCTGGAAGCCCTGTCCCGCGGAGCCTCCTGGGTGGATTTCGTGGAGTTTTCCTCGGCTGCCATCTCCGTGCTGCTCAAGAACATAAACCTGGTGGGAGTGCAGGACGGCTGCCATGTCTGGCGCAAACGCGCCGAAACTTTTTTGAAGAAAGCGGAACCCGCCTGGGACATCATCTTCCTGGATCCGCCCTACGACAAAAACCTGGTCAACCCCTGCCTGGAACTCATCTTCGAGCGCGGGCTGCTTGCCCCGGGCGGCGTCGCCATCGCCGAGCACAGTTCCAGGGAAGGGATAGCGGAATCCCTTGCTCCCAAAATACTTAAACACAAAGCGGGCAAGACCGGCAGCTTCACCTTGCTGGGCTCCGCCCCCGGGAATTGAGTAAATGCCGCCCTCATTTGACGTTACAGGATTTGAGACCATCATCCTTAGGTCAACCCTCTGGAAGTTAAGGTTGACTAAGGGAAGACCCCAGGTCGATGCCAGCTTGCATAGGGGGGCCGGAAAGGGGATTGCCGGCGGCGCGATTAGGCTTATCTTATTTAATACAAAGGAAATCGGATCGCTGAACGCGGTCTGGAGTAGAATATGAAACAAAAACCGTCACTGTCTCCGGCTCCGCTCATCCGCCGCGTTGGGCGGGGATTGCTGCTGGCTGCCTTGTGTCTGCCGGCGCTGAGTCTGTCCGCACAGGCGAGTCAGGATGAGTACCGGCTGCTCAAGAGCTATGAAACGCCCAAAAACGCCGTTTCCTTCGACGAACTGACCGAGGTCGAGGGAAGATGGCTGCGCGGGGAAATCCCCTTCACGGGCGTTGCTTTCAAGCGTTTTGAGAGCGGGCGCCTGCAACAGGTTTTCACCCTTCACAAAGGCCTGCAGGACGGCCCCACCTATCTGTGGTATCCGGACGGCGCGCCGCTGATGAGCGCGAATTACCGCGCCGGAGCGCTGCAGGGAAGGTTTTTGGGCTGGTACGCCCACGGCGGCGTGATTTACGACATGGTGCTCAACCAGGGCGTTTACGGCGGCGACAACATCGAAGACGACCGGGAACAGTCCGTGCAAGAGGACGGCGAACGGGAAGGTGACGCGGGATTTAGCGATGAAGAATAGCAATCAACAGAATTTACACGCCTTCCGCAAGATGAAGGCGGAGGGAACCAAGATTTGCATGGTGACGGCCTATGACGCCTCGATGGCGCGCTGCGTGGCCGCCAGCGAGATGGACATCATCCTGGTGGGCGACAGCCTGGGGATGGTGGTGCTGGGCTATGAAAACACCCTGCAGGTGACGATGGCGGACATGATCACCCACAGCGCTGCCGTGCGCCGGGGAGCCCCGCAGAGCTTTGTGATCGCGGATATGCCTTATCTGAGCTACCATCTCTCTTTGGACGAGGCCAAGGCCAACGCCGCGGCACTGATCACCGCCGGAAAAGCGGACGCGGTCAAGCTGGAAGGCGGCACCGCCTCCCGCCAGGAAGCTATCCGCCAGATCGTGGATTGCGAGATTCCGGTCTGCGGGCACATCGGGCTGACCCCGCAGAGCGTCTATCGCTTCGGCGGCTTCCGCGTGCAGGGCAAGACCCCGGAGGCTCACGAGCAGCTATTGCGCCAGGCGGTGGCCCTGGAAAAGGCTGGCATCTTCATGCTGGTGCTGGAAGGCATCCCCGAGGAACTGGCGCGGGAAATCACCGCCGCGGTGAAGATTCCCACCATCGGCATCGGCGCGGGACGCTATGTGGACGGCCAGGTGCTGGTCTATCACGACCTGCTGGGACACAGCACCCTGATGCCCAAGTTTGTGAAACAATACGCCAGTCTGGATCAGACGATCACCTCCGCCCTGAACGGCTATTGCGCCGAAGTGCGCTCCGGAGCCTTTCCCGCGGCGGAACACACCTACTATCCCATCACAGAACAAGAATAAGGAAACATTTTTATGCAAAGCAAATTCGCGCGCACCGAAAACATGAGCCCGGACGAGACATTCAGGGCCGTCGCCAACCTCAAGGAAAACCTGGAGGACAACTTCATCAGCCTGGGGCAGTTGCTGTCCGAGATCAAACGCACAAAACTCTACCGCATGAAGGGCTATGAGGCGTTCCGGGACTTTGTGGAGGCGGAGTATCAGCTCAGCAGCTCGCTGGCCGGTAAGCTGGTGCAGGTTTTCGACACCTTCATCGAGGAAATGGACGTGGACGAAGCCACCGTCAAGGACATCGGCTTCGACCGCCTGCAGATGATCCGACCGCTGGTCGCCAGGGCTGACTGGCAGGTGCGCGACGAATGGGTGGAGTTGGCGGGCGAGATGCCCACCAAAGACCTGCGCGAACACATAAAGGAGATCCGCAAAAAGGAAAAGGAAGAGAACCTTGATCTGAAGAAAGTATTCACCGACCAGTATCTGGAAAGGATGACTGCCATCCTCAACTGCTCTCGCACGGAGCTAAACTTCAAGCTGGCGCTCTATTTTCAGGACGCCGATCCGGAAGCCGTGAAACAGGTTGTCCGCGAACGGCAGCGCCGCTTTGAAAGCGAAACAGCCAAGGAGGATAACAATTGAAACACGCCAAGCAAATGAAAATACTGTGGGTGGACGACGAGATCGATCTGCTCAAACCCTTCGTGCTCTTCCTGGAAGAGCGCAACTACCGTGTGGATACCTGCAACAACGGCACCGACGCCATCGAAAAGGTGCTGGAAAACAAATATGACCTGGTGATCCTGGACGAGATGATGCCCGGGCTGGACGGCCTGGCAACCCTGCAGGAGATCAAACGCTTCAACGCCTCCCTGCCCATCGTGATGGTGACCAAAAGCGAAGAGGAAGGCCTGATGGACAAGGCCATAGCCTCCCAAATCTCCGACTACCTGATCAAGCCCATCAACCCCAGCCAGATCATCATGGCAATCAAGAAGATATTCCAGGCGGACGAAATCCGCGCCAACCAGATCGGCGAACAATATACCCGCTATGTGGCACGCCTCAACCAACGGCTCTTTGACAGCCCCAGCTGGGAGGAATGGGCAAACATCTACCGCGAAATGGCATATTGGGAGCTGCAGATCGACGAGGTGAACGACGACAACCTGCGCCAGACCCACTTTCTGGAAAAACGCAACTGCAACACCGAGTTCACCAACTATGTGGAACGCAACTACCGCAACTGGCTACGCAGCGACGACCGCCCCAACCTGTCCTTCGACGTGATCTCGCAATACGTCGCTCCCCACTTTGAGGAGCGGGTGCCGGTCTATTTCATCATCATCGACTGCATGCGCCTGGACCAGTATCTGGCGATCCAGCCCTATATCAAGGAGCTGTTCGACGAGGAACTGGAGCTATACTACTCGATCCTGCCCACCGCAACCCCCTACAGCCGCAACTCCATCTTCAGCGGCCTGCTGCCACAGGACATCGCCAGGCGCTTCCCGAACTACTGGGTCTCCTCGAACGACCTGGACAACTCCCGCAACCGCAACGAACACCAACTGCTGGACGAACATGTGGCGGAACTGGGCTACAACCTGGAACCCGCCTCCAAATATGTGAAAATCTTCAATATCGAGGAAGGCAACTTTGTGCTGCGCAAGATCGACACCTGGAACAAGGAAAAGCTGATCGTGCTGGTCTATAACTTCCTCGACCTGCTGGCACACCACCGCTCTCGCGACCAGATCCTGCAGGAAACCATCCCCCACGAGGAAGGCCTGCGCGCCTTCACCAAGCACTGGTTCCTGCACTCCGCCCTTTATGACGCGCTCAAGCTGATCGCCAAACAGAACGCCATCGTGGTGATCAGCACCGACCACGGCTCCATCAAGGTCAACCGCGCCACGCAAGTCGTGGGCGACCGCGATACCAGCATCACGGTGCGCTATAAAGAGGGCAAAAACCTCGGCGCCAACGACCGGCACGCCGTCTTCGCCAAAAAACCCTCGGAGTTTGGACTGCCCGTCAAGAGCATCGTGGACAATTATATCTTCGCCAAGGACGACTACTATTTCGTCTATCCCAATTCCTACCACCAATACCAGCGCCAATACAGCGGCACCTTCCAGCACGGCGGCATCTCCATGGAGGAGATGATCCTGCCCGTCGCCACCTGCCGCAGTAAACGCCTGAAATAGTGGTTGACGGATTGGGGCATCCGGCATAGATTGTCGTCAGGACTGTAATGAAAGACAGGGTCCCAAGAGATGCCGGGGATTTCGGGATTGAACTCTCTGCCAGCTTTTGGGACTTTTTTATATCGGGGCGGGGCGCGAGCCTTTGCCCGGCAACGAGGTGAAAGTGGCGATCACGCGGTATTATGAACTGCAAAGCGAGAAGGACACGATCGGCCTGGCGGAACGGCTGGCGCCGCTGCTGAGGCAGGGAGACCTGATCTGCCTGCTGGGCGACCTGGGAGCGGGGAAGACCTTCTTTGCCCAGGCCCTGGGCAGGTTTCTGGGCGCGGAAGAGGAGCTGGACAGCCCCTCCTTCATGCTGCTCAAAGAATACGCCTGCCGCGACTTTCCCCTCTACCATATCGACCTCTACCGGCTGCAACACCCCGGGGAACTGCTGGACCTGGGCATCCATGAACTCATCGAGACGGGCGTCACCCTCATCGAATGGCCCCAGCGTGCCGGAAACCTCATCCCCGAACATGACCTGGAACTGCGCTTCTCCTTCGACGGACTCCGCCGGGGAGTGGAAATAACCGCCGGCGGTCGCTTCGCCGCGCATTTTAGCTGACATACCAATCCAAAGGAAGGATAGAAATGAACCTCATCCCGCTTGTAATTATCGTCGGCGCCATTGTCGCCCTGGTAGTCTGGGAAGTCTTTGGCAAGGAAAAACCGAAGCTGCGCCCCTGGCTGGTCGCCGGCCTTGCCTTCATCATCGGCATGACGGCGTTTGGCAACTACTTTCTCCTCAGCCGCAAGGTGGACAACAAGCTGCGCGTGGTCGGCTACGCCAGCAAAAACTTTGAAAGCGACCTGGTGAAGTGGACCCTCACCGTGCAGAAAAACACCGATGTCAACGGCCTGATGGGGGCTTACACCTCCATGACCACGGACATGAACTCCTTCAAAGACCTGCTCCTCGCTGCCGGAATTACGGAAAAGGACATCAACATCCAGCCGCCCACCAGCAACCCTCTCTTCGCGGAATACGGGCAAATAACCGGATATTCGGTGAATCAGACCATCTATATCCTCAGCTCGGATATCAAGAAGGTGGAGGGACTGGCGCTGAACCCGGAATTCTTCGCCAAACGCGGCCTGGTGCTGCAACAGTCGTCCCTGGCATACCTCTATTCCAAACTGCCGGAACTCAAGAAACAGCTTTTGGGAGAAGCAACTGCCGACGCCCTTGCCCGCGCCAGGGAGATCACCTCCTCCGCCAAAGCCCGCCTGGGCAAGATCAAATCCGCCCGCGCCGGGGTGTTCCAGATCACGGAACCCTATTCCACCGACGTGTCCGACTATGGCTTTTACAACACCAACACCCGCTCCAAATCCATTTCCGTGACCGTGACCACGGAATTTGACATGTAGGCAGCCTGTGTTGTGCCGGCGCTCGCTTTTAGCGCCGTAAAGGGAAGGCTGGCGTTGGTTTGGAGTTCAAGCCGGCAAGATAGCTTGCTTTGATTTCCCCAATCCCAAAGCCGGCTTGGACTCCAAACATTCCTTAGGTGCTTGTCTCTAAAAGACTGGATCCCGGCTCAAACCACCCCACCAAACCGCTACGCGCTTTGGCGGGGACCCCAACAGACCGTGATGACGCGGCTTTATTGTCTGGTGGGGCTTTGTTTCATGGCTGTCTGGTAGTCTCTAAAAGACTGGATCACGGCTCGCAGGCCGTGATGACACAATAATGTTGTCTGGGTGTGGTTTGTTTCGGGGGAACCTTTCCACCATTCCACCTTTCCACCTCAAAACGCCTTTCCACCTTTCCACGAACTTTCCCCAATCGTAGCACCTATATATATAGGGGGAGGGATGGGCCTCATTTGTGAACCCCTCTCCGGCGTGGGTCTTCCTTAGGTCAACCTTATAATTTATAAGGATGACCTAAGGATGACGGCATAACCGCCTGTGGCAGCGAAGGATGGCGGCATGAAGGATATTGCGGAATGTAACGGTATGTTTATGCGGCTGTTAAGGAATTGATGCCGTATGTTTTTGGACTGGGTGCCTGTTTGGGGCTTTAAAAGACTGGCAGACCGGGATGACGCGCCTTTAGGTCTTGCGGTCAATTCCTTTTACGGCGCTATGGCAAGTGCCGCTACACAGTGGATGCTGTGCCTATTCTTCTTCGTACCCCCAGGATCCCACATCCGCCGGAACCTTTGTCCTGAGAGGATTATTGGCGGCTTTCAGGGCTCTCTCGTAGGCGTTTTCCACGATGTCGGTTTTGAGGATGATCACCAGTTCCCGTTCCCTGATCTGCTCTTTGTCGTACCCGGTCAGGTAGCGGATGCCCAACACCCACCAGGGCAGGTCTTTGAGGAAGGGGATGCCGCTGCGCTGGATAGTTTTGTCGGTGTCGTAGAGCCCGCCCATCACGGCTTCCTCACCGTCATATAGCACCAGTTCGGTTTCGGATTTGCTTTTGTCGATGATGGTGCTGATGTTTCCGGGAGTTCCACTGCTGCGCTCGATGCTCACCTTGAGATGCACCAGTTCCTGGCCATCAACTTCCACCACGGTGGGCACCACATCCATCATCATGCCTGTGGCATAGAATGTTTCGGTGGTATTTCCGGCATCGTCAATCGCTTTCACGGAAATGTCCTGTCCCACCTGTATAAAGCCTTTCTTACCGGAGCTCACGATAATGTTCGGTTTGGCGATCACGCTGCCTTTTTGGTTCGATTCTATCGTGCTAAGCAGGGCGGAAAGCTCCACCGGGTATCCATCCACTGAAAAACTGCGGCTGGCGCCCACACCGACGATGGGGTCTGGCACCAATGCCCCTCCGCTGAAAACACCGGTAATCTTTACCTTGCCGTCGATAAGGGTGCTCCAATCCACGCCCAGGGATTTGAGGTATGCGCGGTCTGCCAGCAAAGCGATAGCGTTGATGCGCACCTGTTTTTGGTTGACCCCCAGGATGTCAGCGGCCGTAGCCCGGATTTCCTCTTTGGAACCGGGGTTTACGAAAGCCAGATATCCGGGAAGTTCCGCCAGCAACAGGTTGTTACGCAAGGCCACCATCTCGGCTGCCTGACGCCAGGGCAGGCTGTTCACGGGGATTCCGATGTTCCCGTTGAAGTTGCTTTGGTTGATCATTTTTTTTCCTGCAAATTTCAGAGAGAAGTGTTCCAATATCTGCACAGCCTCATTCAAAACAGTCGCCTCGTCCATGCTGACCAGGTTTTGTTCCAGATCCTTATCGCTCGCGGCAAAGGCGAGTAGCAGAGTGCCAGCCAAAAGGAGGGATAGTACAAGTTTCTTGATCACAGTAACCTCATCGGGATTTATTAATAAAGATTGTGTAGTCTTCTTCCAGACCGTATTTGTTTAACCTGAAAACAACTTTTTTCGCCGTTTCGTCCACCGAGTAGAGATAGCCATAGGCCACCGGGTCGCCCTCAGTCAGGATGCGGATGATGCCCTTTTCGTTTCTGAAAAAGGCTATGCCCCTGGAGATGCCGATCAGTTTCGCCTGGTCGGTATCCAAGAGGTTGAAGTCGATATCCCGGGGCAATATCTCGCTGGAAACCTGGGTGTTGAAGAGCTGATAGCCCGTGTAGGGCTTCTCCGTTTTCTTGAAAGTGAGCGAGTAAGGTTCGGCGCCGCCCGGGGCAAAATAGGTTTGCACCACCAGCGAGAACGACACCGTATCGCTTTGGGCCACGCTTTCAGAGCCAATGGTGAGGTCTTCCACCGTCAGCACCGCGCGCTGCTGCTCCAACTGGCTTATCAGGTGCAGGAGGCTGGGATAGTAAGCCCTTCCGCTCAGGACATATTGATGGAAGTTCAGATCGGCTTTTTCGGACTCATTGGCGGCAAAGTCGAAATTGACGTTGAAGCCCATCCAGTTGAGGATGGAAAGGAGATAGCGGTATGTGATGGTGGGCGAATCCATGCCCAGGATCAGTTTGCTTTGCTGTTCCGACAGCGCTTCGTAAAAACGGTATTGCCGCTCCAATTCGTCTCTGGTTTCGAGCAGTGTGTTTAGGGAATCGATCTGCGCCTGGCTGAGTTTGTTGGTTTGCTCCAATTCCGCGATTTTCGTTCCCATCCTGTTACCCTGAAAGATCAGGTAGGCAAGCCCCAGCAGGAGAATCACTAACAATACGATCGTGTTGCGGGTGCTGTTAGTCATTGGGCGCCTCCCCTGGCAATCAGTTCCAGATCCGCTTTTACCAGCTCCTGGATGGGGTGATCGGGATAGTTGGCCGTCAAAGCCCTGTATGTCCTGGCATAACGCTTATTGTGCCGTGCGTAGTCGATGCGGGCGGAAAGCAACAGGGCATGTGGATAGATCAGGCTCACCTCATGCACCAGGGGATCAAGGAAAGCCACCGCGTTGTGATAATCGCCGGCTTTATAGAGGCGATAAGCCAGATGCCAGCGCACCAGAGAGCGCAGCCTGCCTCTGGGGTAGTTTTTCAGAAAGGCCTGTCCCAGCGGGAAATACTCTTCTCTGCTTTCCCGGTTGAGGGCACTCACAATTTCATTGTATGCTGCCAGCTCGGCGCTGGATGCCTTGCTCTGCCATTTTGTCAACTGAGGCATATATTGGGTGGGGATGGGAGACAGGCTGACCCAAACCGTCTCCGTCTGCACAGGCTCCGGCGCTTTGCGGGTGGCTTCAGCGGGTTTTTGAATATCCTCTGCCGGTTTCTGGGTATCCTGTTTTGAAGCCGGCACCTGAGTTTGCGCTTCAGCCAGCGCCGCGGCGGCGGTAGCTTCCGCCTCTGCGGCCGCGTTCTGCTCCATAAATTCGGCAATTTCTTTTTCGATCTGTCCCACCCAATCGACTTCCGGCAGATCGGAAATGATGTCAAAAGACCAGAGGGTGGTATTCCTCACCTGGCTGCTGGTCACTTTTCTGATGCGGCTGTTGGGCAGGGCTTCCGCGAAATCCAGGATGTTGCGGCGGTTGGTGGTGTAGCCGTTGATGGCCAGCCGGTCGCCCTCTTTTTTGAAGCTTGAGAGCCAGCTCACGGGCTTGATCCGGAACAGCTTGTTCAGGGTATCCAGCACCGCTGACCAGGGGTTTTTGCCTTGCAGCAGGACGCGGACGCTGTCCAGATTCTTCTGGAAGTTTTCGATCTCCTCTTTCATCTTGGTGATCTCAGCCGCCTCTATCTGCTTGGTTGTGAGCTGGAACTCCAGTTGCCGCTTTTCCGCGACCAGTTTTTTGTATTTTAACCCACTGTTGAGCATGAACAGGGTTCCCAGGAGCGTCAAGCCAAAGATGACCATCAGGGTCAGCCAGCCATGCCAGGCGATCTTAAAAGGCTTCTGCGCCTCAATGATCTGCTTGGGCAGGAAGTTGCTGGGGGTGAAGCGGGTTTCATCCGGAAACAGCGCTTTATATGCCAGGGCGATGGGCAGGGTGAACTGGCACAGATAACTGTCGTCCAGAATCTCGTTCTTCCTGTTTTCCACGTTGAGGTGGTTGAAATCCAGCAGGCGTGCCTGGCTGCTGCCCTGGGCGTTGATATAGTTCACCAACGCTTCGCTGGCCAGGTCTCCGCAAATCACGATCTGGGCGGGGTCAAGCTGCTGGTTGCTGTCCAGGGCAAAGCTGAGGCGCGAATAGATAAGCTCCGGTTCCGGCAAGTCCTGGGTGATGCTCAGGGGCAGGGCAGCCGTCCACGCGTATTTTTCAAAGAGCAGGGCTTTGCGGTAGTCGCGCCCGAGATACAGCAGCACCACCCGCTGATCGGTGTTGAGGTGGTTGATGCGAAAGTAGTCCGCCAGGGCGATGTCGTTGGCGTCCGCCAGTTGGTAATACAGGTTGCGCTTGTTACGTTGCGAATAGGCCTGCAAAAGCTCCAGCAGTCTGTTTTCCCCATTGTGGAGCCAGATCTGCCGCGTTTCCCCCACTTGCACGATAGAGGTCTGCCAGCGCCCGGCTTTGTATTGGGCGGGGGACAGGCTGGTACTGGCAAAGTTCTTCTGGTAGTTTCTACCGCCGGGTATCTCGCTGCCGCGGGTCAGGTTCTCGTCGTTCACATTGAGCGCGATCACCCCCTGCCTGAGGTCAAAGGCGGCAAACATCCTGTCCCAGGGGCTTAGTTTAAAGTCGTTCAGATACCGGGAATCGAAATCGTCCAGCTGGATGTTTTTGCTATCACCGTTGTTTTCCTCCCAAGACTGCCTCTCAAACTCAGTCAGTTCAGCCTGGGTCTGGTAGAGGGGCTTGTCCATCTCGATGCGTTCAATTCCCTGAAGCGTGACATGATAGAGATCCCGCTTGAGAGAGACCATCCTCAGAGTGGTTCCGTCCTCAAAGATTCCGTAAGCTAGTTTGGGCCGCTTGCTCATTGTTCTTTCCCTGTCATATTAGTTTCATTTCTGTTTTACAGCATAGCCAGTAGCTGCGACATCCGTTTCTTGTTGTTGGCATAGTTCATCGCGCACTTGTTGGTGATGACTCCCCGCCTCACCAGTTCGTGCAAGTCCTGTTCCAGGGTACACATCCCGTAGCGTCTGCCTTCCACCATCATCTGGTAGATTTCGCCGATGTTTTTGTTGCGGATGGCAGCCTGCACGCTGGCATCCACGGAAAGTATCTCTCTGGTCATCACCAGGCGGTTGTCCACCGAGGGGATCAGTTTTTGGGAAACAATCACGCACAGCACGTCCGCCAGGCGGTTGCGCACCCGGTCCTGCTCTTCGGGGGGAAACTCCGCCACGATGCGGTGGATACTGTCGATGGCGGAACTGGTGTGCAGGGTGGTGAAAGCCTTGTGTCCGCTGTCGGTGATTTCCAGCACCGTGGAGATGGTGTTGGGGTCGCGCATTTCACCCACCATGATGATGTCCGGGTCCTGGCGCAAGGCCTCGATCGCGCCGTGGCTGAATGACAGCACATCCACTCCCACCTCGCGGTGGCGCACCAGGCAGAGCTTGGAGGGATGCACATATTCGATGGGATTGGCGATGATCACGATGTGGCCGTGGTTCTCGCGGTTGTTCATGTCGATAATGGCGTCCAGGGTGGTGCTTTTGCCGCTGCCTGTGATGCCGGTGACCAGGATCAGCCCCATCTTTTCCATCCTAAGATTCATCCTGTCGCAGATGGGCGGCGGCATGCGAAGCTGCTCCATGGTAAACACAAAGTCGTTGATGCGCCTGAAGTTGACGCAGAGGTAACCCCGGTCCAGATAGCAGGTTCCGCGGTAGCGGATATTGGTGTCGCCATTGTCCACGGCAGCCGAAAAATCCAGCACCAGGTTGTCGAAGAGCTTCTGTTTCTGCATCGGGCTCAGCCAACTGGCGATGATCGTCGTGGTTTCCAGCAGGGAATACTCGCCAAAAGCATCCACGGGCCTTTTGTTGCCAAAGATCCTCAGCCAGATCTTGTTGTTGCTGCCCGGCGCGCCAAAGTCGATATCCGAAGCTTCCCTGCTCTTCATTTCCCTCATCCAGCCGCGCAACAGCTCCCGGCATTCATTGACCCAGGCCGGGTTGGCTTCCAAAAGGCTGCTGACTGCCAGGCACAGCTCCAGACCGGTCAGGTTGGCGTCGATCCGCGCGTGCAGTTGGTCTTTGAAAGATAGAGGCATCGCTTTTCCTTATTCTCCGATGCTTTTGCGAGTGTCCCGCCCAAGCCCGGCAGGCAATACTCTTTCAGGCATCTCAATTCTCAGTATCATTCGGGCAGGAACGGCAGCCCTTCGCCCGGTACAGTGTTCAGTCACGGATATAGTCCACCTTGGTGGGCATTTGGGTTAAAGTATAAAAATCCCAGATCTCGTCGGGGGTCAAAGCCCGGCTAAACATCCCCACCTGGTCCATCACGCCGCAAAAACAGTCTGTAAATTCGCTGCCCAAGAATTCACTGCTTGGGCTTCCAGCCACCTTGGTGATCTTCGAGCCCACGCTCACCCCATAGCGGGAAGTCTTGGCATAGCTCGAGCCACCGATGATGGGGTTTCCGGGGGTGATGGCGGGGCGCCCGTTGTAATATGCCATCAGCACCCCTCTGTTGAACGTGAGGGCAAAGAATTCCCAGGGGAAAATGCGGTAGCCCTGGCCGGAATTTCCGGTGGAATAAGCTTCCAACTTGTCTTTGTAGGGGAAGTTAACTTCCAACCAGCCAGTGCCCCCGGTGCCATCCAAACCCACCGTGAAATGTATACTGCCGTCCGAGCCGCAGTACCAAATGGCGCTCGCCGGCGGGGTTCCGGAATGGCCAGATTGGGGAACAGTGGAGGGCAGCCAGACCAGGGCGGCGTCTCTATGCGCCAGATTGCGGTCCAGTTTGGCGAAGCAGACCAGGGTGAATTCTTCGGAAACCTCCATCGAATGATTGACATCATCATTGGGAGCGTAGGCCGCGTCGTTGAAGTCATTATGCCAAAAGCTGCATTTCCAGCCTGCCACTCCGTCGCCGGGAGTGGGGAAGGTGTGCAAGCCATTGAAAGGATAGGCGTGATTGTTTTTGCCGGAAGTGTCCACCATCTGGGCTTGCCCTTCCAATTGGGGCTGGTCCATTTCAAAATAGAAGCAGTCGGGAGTGTCCACCTTGAAAAAGTTGAATGCTATTTCGGCGGGATAATTAACAGTCTTGCCCTGCATCTTGCCGCGCACGCTGCTCACGGCCTGGAAGCGGATCTCTTTGTTGGGTCCCGTGAATACCCCACCGATATGGTTAAACGTGATCTGCCTGATCAACCCGTTGCCCACCGGGAAATGTGGATAGTGGTAGGTATTTTCCTCTTGTGAAGTGGTGCCGTCGAAGTAGAGGGTGACCGTGTCATAATGATCGCCCACCCAGTTTTTGACTCTGGGTATGGCATACGCGATCGCCCAACGCAGAGCGTAGTCGCTCACATTCTCGGTCTCGCGCTTGATCTGGTCGTCCCTCAAAACGTCCGGCAAGTCCAACATGCGGTTCTGCATGCGAATGGCTATCCCAGCGAAGATGGTACTCAGCAGGATAACCAAGATAAGGCTGCTCTTTCCCATAATTACCTCAACTTGTTCCTAACTGTAGCCAGGTGTTCATCAGATAACATCTGAGTTGTAAACGGTTTTCCAGGCCTCTGGAATCCATCATCGGCCCTTCCCTGCGAAATGTTAGCATGACATCCACCGAACGCACCTCGTCGGTATTGTTGGTTTCATGGCCATAGAGATCGTAGTATCTGTATTTAAGCTCTTCCACCCAAAAGATATAGCCCATGTTTTCCAGCACCACGTCATCTTCGATGTAGGCGTCGTCACCCTGGCGGATCAGCACCGCGCTGCCCAGGGCTCCGTTGGCGTCATCCACCAGCACGATGGAGAGCTCGTTGGGAGGCCCCGATGTAGCACCCATCCTGTCGTTTTGAAAATCCCAATAACTGCGAAAGATAAAACGGTTTTCACTTGCTATTACAACGGCTTGCCTGGGGTCTTCAATGCCTAGCCCCGCCAGGCCGATGAGGTGGTTGAGCCGGGTGCTTGCCTGCTCCATGTGTCTGGCCATGGACGCCGCGTACATGTGCCGTTCCGCGGTTTCCGTGAGCTGATACTGGAAGGTGATGAGCATGATCAGCAGCAAACCCGCTATGATCACCGAACCCAATATATCCAACAGCACACTCATCAGAGCCCCTCCACCGAATAGGCGGTATAGACGCGGGAAAGCGTAACCGGATGCTTCAGCCCCGCAGGGCCTTGCACGGTCGCCACCACCAGCTTGTTGACCAGCGTGCTGGCACTCGCCGTAGTATCTCCATACTGATCGCAGGGATAGACATTGATTAACAGGTGGAACTCGGCTCCATAATGCCCCAGATAATAACGCCGCTCCAAGTTGTCGTATTGCCCGTTGATCTGATTAAACTTCAAACCCACGGCTTCTTTGGGCACCATCATCCGGGCGTCGATCTCGTCCAGAACCTCCTGGGCGATCTGCATCGCCTGCACTGAATGGGAGGCGTTGGTCACCAGGTCTGCCGCGCCTTCCACTGTCCTCAGATGCACAATGGCGATCGTGGCAAAGAGCATGATCGCCAGAACCGCAATGAACATCTCAAAAAAGTTCATCTCTAATCCTCCGCCGTGGCAAACAGCACTTCAGTGATATCCGTGAGGCCCTCCCGGATGCGTTCGATTCCGCTGCGGCGCATGGAGAGCATGCCATGTTTTTCCGCGATGGTTCGGATGCGCTCTTCGTCGATCTCGTTTCCGGAACGCACTATCTCATTGCGGATTTCGGGGTAAAAGTAGAGGGCTTCCGCGATATTGACGCGCCCGGAATAGCCCTGGTGGCATTTGGTGCAGCCAACCGGTTCAAAGATTTTTCCTTCGCGCAGGTCTTCTTCGCTCAGCCCCAGTTTTAACGCTGCCGCCCAGTGTTCCTGGTTCAGCGGCCGGCGGCAGTGTTTGCAGAGTTTGCGCACCAGGCGCTGGGCGATGATGATGTTGATGGAATAGGCAAGCAGGAAAGGCTCGATGCCCATCTTATAGAGGCGGGTGATGGCGCTGGGGGCGTCGTTGGTGTGCAGGGTTGTGAGGGTCAGGTGCCCCGTATTCGCCAGTTTGACCGCGATATCGGCGGTGAGGCGGTCGCGGATTTCGCCCACCATCACCACGTCCGGGTCGTGCCGCAAAATACTGCGCAGCGCCTGGTCAAAACCCATCTTGTGGCTGATCTTGAGCTGCCTGGCGCCCCGGATCACATACTCCACCGGGTCTTCGCAGGTTAGCACGTTGATGCTGGGGTTGATAACATGGTGCAAAGCCGCCATCAGGGTGGTGCTTTTGCCGCTGCCGGTGGGGCCGGTGAGGATCACTATCCCCTTGGGCGTATTGATGGATTTCAAAAACTCCTCTTCCGCCTGGCTCTGGAAACCGAGCTTGCGGAAGTCCGTGATCACCTTGCGGTCGTCCACCACGCGGATGGTGATGCTTTCAAAACGCCGTTCATGCTGCGGCGACACCATCGGCAGGATGGATACGCGGTAGCGGATCAGGTGGTCGTCGATCAGCCTTTGGGCAAACCCGTCCTGGGCTGTGTCGCGTTCAAAGCGGTCCACTCCGATGGAGCGGTCTTTCACCACAGCCGCCAGGGCTTCCGGCGGCGTGTTTTCCTGGCGCATCCAAAGCTGCAGCTTGCCGTCGATGCGGAAGAACACATCCACCTTGCGCTTGTCCACGGGCACGATGTGGATGTCGCTGGCGTCAGCCCGCACGGCTTCCATCAGCGCGGCTTCAAAGAGGTTGACCAGCAGGCTCTTGTTGATCTCCTCGTCCAAAAGCTGCTCGTTAAGCTCAGGGATCTGGTCATCGGGATCATCGATCAGGATTTGGCCGCTGGATTCCAGCATCTGCAAATACTCGTTCTTTTGCGGCGATATCCGGGCGATCAGTTCGTCGATCACCGCAATGCGGCACCAATAGACGTCCACTTTCTTAAAGGGGGTGTTCTGGGGGATTTCCTGGATCGCCTTGTTGGTGGGGTCGGCTGCCAGCACTTTGAGCCCTTCCCGGCCGTTGTTGCTCATCGAGATGGGTAGTATCTTATGGTAACATAGTTTCTTTTTCAGGTCTTCAGGAAACTTGCCCAGGATTTCCCGGCTCAGCTTGATATCTTTCTGGCTGAGGGCTTCGGGATCCGGCTCCAGTTCGGCAAAGGAATAAAAGCGTGCCAGCAGGCTGTATATATCGTCGTTGACCTTGAAATCGCTTTCCAGGATGCGTGCCAGGGCGCTGGGGCTGCGGTCGCCGTATTCATCCATGCGCCGCACCGCGTTCTCCACCGTTTCCAGCGGAAGCTGGGAATGTTTCAAAAGGTAGTTGCCGAACCTGCTTCCGGTTGCCATATTCCTATTATGTGGTGGGCGGCGAGATGTTGGCTATCTCCGCCGATACCAGGGTCAAAAATGTTATCGCGGCCGCCACAAAGAGCCATACCACAGCCTGGATGATCTCGATCATGTTGGCCATGCGGTAGCTGGTTTCAGCCTGGTAAAAGTTCGCTATCTGCTCCGACGCCAGCAGCAGGTTTCCGGTTTCCTGCCCCGTGCGCAGGCGGGTCAGGCTCATCTGGGTGAACACCCCGGCAGCTTCCATGGCGGTCACAAAGGCCTCGCCTTCCTGCAGCATCAGCGGAATCGTTACCCGCTTGATCCTTTCTTCCATCCAGGCGTTGCGGCAGGCTTCAGCCGCTGTGCGGATGGTCTCGATGTTGTCGCCCGCCCCGGCATAGATGGTGCCGAACACCCGGAAGTAGATTTCGATGCTCATCTTGTGGATAAGCGGCCCCACACCCGGAATCTTCACCAGGTTACGGTCGCGCCAGATCTTGCCCTGGGGCGTGCTCCACCAGCGCCAGATGATCAAAGTCACCCCTGCCAGCACCAGCAGGATAATCCACCAGGATTGCGCCAGCCAGTTGCTGAAATCCATGGTGGCCTTGGTGAGCGGAGGGGTTTCCATATTGTATTTACTGAAGAGCATGGCGGTGGCGGGAAAGATTTCCAGCACATAGTAGCCGAAGGCGCCCAGGGTCGCCAGAATGGTGATCAGGGGCGAAAGCATGGCTTTGCGGACGGTCTTTTTGATCTCCACGTCGCGCTCGATGAAGGTGGCGGTTGCATCAAAGATATCCGCCATGTTACCGCTGCGCGTTGCCAGCCCAAGCATATAAGCGGGAAAACGACCGAAAATGTGGGTAAAGCGCATGAACACCTCGCGCCCCTCCGCGCCTGCCTTGAGCTGGCTCTCGATCTGATAGAGCGCTTCCTTCATGCTGCGGTTGCTCTGCTCCTCCGCCAGCATCTCCAGAATCCTGCTGAAGCTCATCTTGTCTCTCAGCATGTTCGCGCTCAGGCGGATGAACATCAGAACGTCCTGGATGCCCGGTTTGAAGGGCAGGTCGAAGAGCACCGGGTTGATCTTGAAGCGGGTGTAGCCCAGGCGTTGCAGCGCCTCTGCCACCTCTTCCTTGTTAAAAGCGGATTGACGCCCGGAAAAGGGTTTCCTCCCCGGCGCCCAGACCTTGTAGAGATAGTCCTTCTTCTGTTCCAGCTTCTCGATGCGCACCCCGTGCCGGCTGCGTATCACTGCAGCGTGCTTGCGCGCCTCCCGGGGGCTGGATACTGTGAAGGTGCCTTGCACGCTTCTGCCTTCAGAATTGGTGCCCTTGAAACGGTATTCGAGTATCATCTATACGCCCTTGCTTTTATGGGAAACACAGTGCGACGGACACGTGTAAGGTATGGCACATGTAATCAAAAGCCACCATGTCAGTGCTCACTGATCAACAGCCCAAGAATGGCCGGATGGCCATTCTTGGACTTAACAATGGCTACTTACAAACCGTATTACGAATACAGTTTATTATGGTAATTCAGTTGCTGATGTGATCTCAGATGTGACTGTGCCTGGATCTAAAACGACTTCGGTGGTGACAAGTGGATAACTGCCACCTTTCTTTTCAGTTCCGAGGCCATAGATGACAACTGGATCGGCTCCACCCACTACCGTGAATTCTCCATTTTCGGTTTCCAGAGTGTTGTCAGCACCGGTGAAACCAATGAAATTAGCGATTTTTTCAGAAGTCATGTTAGCAATATCACGGCCAGCTCCGCCTTGAGATATGGGTGTTTTCCAATACTGAAGGACGGATGACGCGTAATTTGTTGTCTCACTGGTCAACGCGTTGGCGTTGGCATTGTAGGCCTGGTTGTTGAAGATGGTGATACCGACGGCAATGGCAATGCCGACGATGATTACGCCGAGTACGATCAACAAGAGTTGTTGAGTTCCCATGGGTTGTCTCCTTTTTTTGCCTGTTTCCAGGCTTTTTTGTTTTTTTTTGGCCTCCGAGAGAAAGAGGCCGTTTCAAAAAAGCTTCTCTATGCCGCGCCCGAAAGCCGGCGACTACCCAAAAACGCTCTATACATCAGGCTTCTATAATATTCTAACTAATCTTTCCTAGTTATCTAAGACATTGGGGCACACTAAAATAGGTAAAAATAGCACTTGACAAAAACACCTCGTATCTTTTTATTGCATAAGCAATTAACC
>Ga0208196_1000414_pt1 | contig 58443 bp, 90 predicted proteins | sample AD_JPNNA7_MetaG_FD_184443 | JGI IMG/M metagenome (GOLD analysis project Ga0208196, IMG submission 184443) | Active sludge microbial communities of municipal wastewater-treating anaerobic digesters from Japan - AD_JPNNA7_MetaG (SPAdes) (version 2) | ecosystem: Engineered > Bioreactor > Anaerobic...
CGGGGTGTTTCTGGAACCCAAAATTATTAAAAAATAATTACCACCCCTGCGGGGTGTTTCTGGAACCCAAAATTATTAAAAAATAATTACCACCCCTGCGGGGTGTTTCTGGAACCCAAAATTATTAAAAAATAATTACCACCCCTGCGGGGTGTTTCTGGAACCCAAAATTATTAAAAAATAATTACCACCCCTGCGGGGTGTTTCTGGAACCCAAAATTATTATATCTCTCAATTTCTGTGTTTTAAACCACCCAAATCTCATAAATCTATGATATACAATATAATATATAAATTTTTCGGGTTCCAGTATACCCCGCCAGGGGTAATTTCTCGGGTTCCAGTATACCCCGCCAGGGGTAATTTTTCCGGATTTTTAAAAAAGTGTTTCGAGATTCACACACAAGACAATCCCCGGCCGGGTCCTCATTACTGGAATTTAAAATAGAAGTTCCTATAAATCTGTGATATTAGTGATATAAAGATATAAAGTTTATAACTTTATATTTTACGGCAAAATATGGTGAAAAGTAGATTAAAGTGGGGTTATTATCCATCAAGTCTATTTAATTATCTCAAGAATTATCAAATTGATTTTCCGCAGTTTGTTCCATCAGAATTGTGGTGAGTTAGAAATTTGTTTAAAATATTTACTGGTATCATTGATTCATTGTGTAAATTCATAATATATATTATTTTTTAATTATCAAACCAGAATACTATCATTACTTCATTTTGTTTCTTATTTTCAAGTTCTCTCATTAATTTAAGAAGTACTTTATACTCTAGAGGTGGTTTGGATTTTGTTTGTTCTCTATACCATTTCAAAGCTTGGTTATATTCATCAACAGATAAATAATTATGAGAATGTGAGTCGGGATTAATTACATCGTCTCTGTTACAGATATTATGTTTATCATTGTAAATTGGGTTATGTAAATCCTCTTCGATAGTTAGTGAGATTTTGTTTGGTAGTCCGCGAGGATTAAATGATTTATTCCAATCAGTTCTTACGCCGGATGCTAGTATTCCAAACATATCATAATTTCTGCCAGGATTTATTCTTCCGCCAAAGTTATTCCAGGATTCATCATATTTTTTGTTTTTATATTGGATATACATATGAATATCGCAACCCATAATTTTAGTTTTTAATTATATTATATATCAACAGGGAATTTTTCTTTTTTTGGATCATATCAAATAAATTTTAATAATTAATTTTGATGTAAAGCTAAAAACTTTTTTTATAATTTCCAAATATTTAGATAAAAAAATATTGGGATTAATTTTCGAGATATATTATATAATCTATATTTGACCATCCGCCATGAGCGGTTACTATATGTATATTTCGTTTGCAGTATTGAGAAGGTAATTGAGAAATTAGTTTATCGTTATCATATTTTAAATTCAGGGGATTTTCGATTTGAATAGTGATATTGCCCCATTCATTTCTTTTTAATATTTCTTTTATTAGTTCTTCCACGGTGCATGGTTTATCAATTTCCACATGATATCCCATTGTGCAATTTTCTCCGTATTCTACAAGTGTTAATTGTCTCATTATGATATAAATATATCTCCTTTTATGTCTGGTCACATTTTTCTTAATTCTTCCACGATATAATCAATCTATAATAACGAGGTCTGGGCATTTTATATCAGAAGGTATTTGATCTATATTATCGCAACTTTCAAGAACAAGGTCGTCAGTAACAGAATGAAAAATCGTCATCAATATTTAAATCATCTTCATTTAATTTTGTGCCTAACAACTTCAAGAATTTTAAAAAGATAATGTACAATAATTTTGGAAAAAATCATTAACAACATTCCTATTAAAAGAGAAACAACCATAAGTTTCCAATCAATAAAAATGCGTTTTATGACTGGCAATCCATATAATATATATGGTATAAGTAATATAAAAAAAACCACGAGCTCAAGTAAATACTTGACAAAAAGTTTGTCATTTATAATCGATTTTTTCATACTCATTTTTTTAATTTTAATTATTACAAATATAAGAAAATTTATAAAAAAAACAAAAAATATAATTAACAACAAAGTAAGTTACAAATATGTTAAATTATAATTTAATTTTGATTATTTTTGTGTGATGTGTCTTTAAATTATGTTCACCTATTATACTATCAATCCATTCTTAAATATTAACGTTTCCATCTTTATCAACATGGGCTGGTTTACCAATCCTGTCAATTTGCTTATCATCTTTTAAAACAGTAACTGGCCAAACCATGCCATACGGGTTATTTTTGGTGATAGATTTCTTTTGCAACCGTTTTAAGGGATTTTTTTGTGGTTTAATAAATATGTCACACATAAACCAATGTGAATTAATCATTTTTGGTGTAATAATATGTTTTGGTGATATCATTGCCAAACAATAATTTTGAAAGTGTTGAATTATTGGCTGTGTCATGAGATTTTATTTCAATTTCTAATTTCTTTTTCTTACTATGTTTAAGTTGTTCAGCAAAATGTTCGAGAATTATTTTTTCATCTTTTTCTGTAATTATTTGATCCATGACTTCGTTAGCCCTTTTATTTGATCTAATTAAAGATGCGGCAGTATATCCCAGGCCAATTAATGTTCCGACAGGACCCAGAAATGTAGTTAATGCTGCTATGACGAGGCTACCGCTAACTACAGAACCCTCATATGCGGATGTATGTATTTCTGCTTTAATTCCCATTTATCTTATTTTTATTGTAAGAAGTTTAGGTTGTATTCTGAAAATTCCTCTTTCTTCGCCATAAAGTTCCAAATCCCAGTTTGTTTTTCCTGGATTTTCTTTAATTGTGGTTATAAAGGATTCTTTTGCGCTTCGAATTTCTTCGATTCTTTTATAGATTTTAGCGAGTTCAATGTTTGTTTCGTTATTTGAATAACTAATTCTTTCATCAAATTCGTTTTTGGGGGAGTAGAGTAATTGTGGTGTATTATACCACGAGGAGACCGTAGGTAAAAAATTGTATTCTGAATCTTCATCGGCGAATCTCCTGAAACGGGGTGATAAATCGGGTATCATGACTATTCCTCCTCATAATTTTAATTTAAATTCGTCTATATATAATTATCATAATCAATATCAAATATAAGAAAAATATTTAACATTGCAATAGTATTTTTGATAATTTTATATATTTTCGTTAAATTTTAATTTTTTTCAATTCTTCAAAAAGTTCTTTTTCATCAAAAAAGACATTTTTTGCAAATTGATACATAACATCCCATCTTTCAGGTTCTTTATCAAAAAACACAAAACATAATTTACCTTGGCCAATCATATATCCTAATTCGAGATGTGCTGATTTTCCTGCTGGCATTACGAGAATACCAACGTTAGCTCTGTCAATGTGATATTTATCGAATTCGAAAATATGTTTTCCTGCCCAATTATTTAGAGCTTGTTTATAGGTGCTTCCACGAACTTTTTCATATTTTCTCCAGAAATCATCGGCTTCTGGGCCAGGACTAAACCAATCATCAAAAACCTCAAATCCTATTTCTCTGATTTTTTTGGCAATATGTGGTATTTTCTCATTTTTAAGGCTTCCAATAATATATATTATCGGGTTTTCCATAATTATTTATATATCATTATCATCAAATTCAATTTCAAAATCTTGTTCTAGTGGTAAGGGGGCGATATAATCCAATTTGAATTCTTGATAACCCTCAGGACTATCTCTAAGCTCTAGCATAATAGCGAGAGCCAATTGAGCTGGCCCAGATCCGGCGTATCCATGAGAAAATCCATCAGGTGAATGATTCCTGTATGCTTGGCTTCGTTTGGGATCAAGTATTTTTCCATCTAGCCAGTAAGTGTTAGTTTTTTTGTTACATCTTAATATGTGCTTCATTTTTTTATTAATTAAGTTTAACCGTCAGGAATAATTTTAAGTTTTATATATGACAATCAAAAAGGCTCAATAGTGTGTCATCTGGAAGTTTATCAAGAAGTTTATCAAATTTTTGATACCAGATATCATCACTTTTTCCATTCTTTTCATCCCACTTACCATCTTTAAGAATGGCAAATGTGCTTATATGTGAGTGTTTTTTAATATATTCTTCCCGTGTTTGAGGAATATATTTTTTAGGATTTTTACTTGTATTTTCTATTCCAAATTTAAAATAATACGTAATCGGATCAAAATTTTCGGATTGTCTAGCTTTTTCAAATTCATCATAATTTTTAGATGAAACTTCAAATGCTTTTTGTCTCATTGCATCAAAATCAATGTCTTTTTTATAAGCCTGATCTGCGGTGCCATATTTAGCTCTTCTATCTGAAACAAAACTATATTCTCCAATAACTCCTTTTGCATGTGGTTTCAATATGAAAAAACCGGTCCATCTTCCGCCAAGTTGATACCAATTCCATTTTGCCTGTGGATTAAAATAATAACCTTGTTGATTAGTATCATCTATATTATGCCAATATTTAAGATAATCTTCATATTTTGGATACTTATCTTTAATAGACATTTTTTTTGGTGCTGCTATTTTTCTAATTAGAAATTTATCATTTGTTAAAACTTCATCAACTTCAAACCATGAGTAATTTTTAGATATTATTCCATTTTCTAAAATACAATATGTTTTAAATTTATCATTCAATTTGGGTTTATCTTCTTTAATATCAATAATGGCAACACGACCCACTTTTGAATTTTTAAGTTCGTCAAATAATTCTTTTGTGATTATTATTGAATTTGATGAATAAAATTGATATGTTTTACCTTGCTCATATTGTTGTTGAAATTCTTGTGTTTTGTCATAAAATTCCACACTAAGATTTTCATCAAATGGTGCTAGTTGTTTTTCAGGATTTTCTCCTATAACAAGTACTGTAAAATGCATGGTTTAACAAGTTTAATTTTTTATTATTTTTTAAAAAATATTTGACCAAGAAACTTTCCCATATCTCTACCAAAATTCAAAGCGGCGCTATCTTCTTCACCCTCATTTGAAAAAAAACTTTTTGATTTGGGTTTTTTAACTATTTTCGAAAAATCGGGTTTTTCGGAGAAATTATTATTTTCTTCACTTGAAGATGGAATATATGTTGATTCAGCATCTTTGAATATTTTCGAAAAATTAGGTTTTTCGAAAAGAGATTCTTGTTTTACTTTGGGTGATTCTATTCTATCATTATATATGTAATTTTCATTTTCTTTATCATAAGTAAGTTTAGATATTATTCTATAATTTCTAAGAATTTGATATCCCAGTCTTTCTTTTCCCATGTGTCTGCCTTCAACAACATATGCAGGATTTTCAAGATCTTTTGAAATAGATATACAGGCATGATATGAAAGAGATGGAATAATTATTTTTACAAAATTATCTTCAATAATGGCTTCATAAACATATATTTGTTCTTCCTCTGGTAAAGGTTCTCCAAATTTAATGTATATTTTTTTCATGGCTTTATTAAGTTTAATTTATTTCTATAACAAAGATATGTATTAATCTTTAAAGTGCCAAATATTTTTAAATTTTTTAAGAATATTATATTTGAAAAGAGAACTGTATTAACTTCCATTTATTTAAATTAGAATTTAACTATGGCGCCCATTAAAATTATTGGTGCTTTATTTGTAAAATTATATCCACCGCCAACATTTACAAAATCCATAAATGTAATTGTTCCCGCGGCAGTAAGATTTGCTGTGGATATTTCGGTCCAATTATATCCAACAAGAAGAAGAGCGTTAACACCGAAGTTACAATATGGTTCTCCATTATACTGAATATAATGACGATATCCAATACCGGGGCCGGCAGAACTAAGAGGGCTTGAGACCCATTTTTTATCGGTTTTAACATATTCAAGTTGTACTGCTGTAATTTCAGCATTAAACTTGAATAACCATACTCCTTGAGTGGGATCAATTATACCTCTATATTTCATTATGTCAGGATTAGTGAACAAATCTTTTTCGACGGGTTTAAAAAATCCCTTAAAAGGATTTTGTGCTAATACTGTGACAGAACCAAGAACAAATAAACATAAAATAATAATTTTTTTCATTTTTTTATGTTTAAATTAATATTAAAATATAATTAAAAAAATCAAAAATTTTCTTTTGGAACGATCTTCTCTAGCTTTTTGTATTAGTTTCATCTTTTATGGTATTAAGATGTTTGTAATTGTTAATATTATTTTCATTTAAATTATTTTTTTGAAATTCAATAAATTGTATTTTTATTTGAAGTTCTTCAATTTTTGATATTATTCTATCAACAACAAATGTAATATTATTAACATGATTTTTAATAGGTGCTTTTCCACGGCAACATATAATATTTAATTTTTTTCATTATTTTGTTTGTAATCAAAATATAATGAAATTCCATAACTTATAATTCCAATTGCAGCAAAAATTAATCCTATAGATATACCTAAATCAGTAATTTTAAGATGTGGGTTTGAAATTAATAAAAAAGATAGTATAGTGCCCGATATTAATATAAATGAAATTGAAATTGTATTAAGTATTGTAAATTTATCTTTCATTAATATATTTTTTAAGGAATTAAATCTTTTTTCGAGATATTTTTCCCAGTTTTTCTTCATTTTTCGATTTTATTAAAATAGAGTTTAAATTTAATTTATCCACTAAAACCAAAACATTTTGAATTGGTGATGATGTAAAGGTAAAAACTTTTTTTGTAATTGCCAAATATTTTGGTAAATATTTTAAGAAATAATGTTCGGGATCTATTTGGTATTTGTTTAATCATTATCTTTATGAACCATGCTGGCGGGCTAATGAATCCATATTTGGCGACAAGAATATTTGATAACCTTTTGGGTATTAATCCCCATATTGGAGCATTGGTGGACATCATTTCATCCATACCTTTTGCGATTCCACTAAGAGTGCCCGCAACTCCTACCATTTTAACTAGTCCGCTTCTTTGTTTTCTAACGGCAACGAATCCTTGATTTTGATCTCCGTAAAATGTCCAGTTTCTTGCTCGTCATGGGATAAATTGTAATATTGGAATTCTTCATTTATTGGCTGTGAAAGATTATTAAGGTTTTCAACCAATAAATCTAACATCGGAATATTTTTTTTTACCGTCGGCTGGTAAATTAAGATTTTCTGCTTGTTTTTCGTTGATAAGGAGTTTCATAATAATAATAAATATTAACCAAATGAATTCCTTATCTTTAAAAAATATTATTATTTATTTCTTTTTAAATCCTGTTTCTTCGTCATTTAATTCTTTTAACGCTTTGACATATCTATCTGGAAGATAATTAATATTATGATCCCACTCTTCTTCGGTCAAATAAGAAACGGACATTGGTATAAAAAATTTTCTATTTAAAATATCAATAAAAAAATAGTATCCATCATATATGGATATTCCTTCATTAGAAAGGGCATAAGTGTCACCATAACCTGGTGTACAATAATAAATGAGTTTCATTTTTCAGTTTTATTAAAATAAGGTTTAAATTTAATTTTTCCACATTCTGAACATTTCCATTCACTTTTAGGGATTTCAGATTCGTAAACATTTCTTATGAAAATTAAATTATGTTTAGGGCATTTTTTTACAATTTTTTTATTTTGTATTTCAGCCACTCTTTCAATTAATCTAATATATGTCATATCTTTGCCACCCCATTTGAGATCATCATTTGAAAAATCTTCAATTTTCTTTTTCATAATTTTATTGCGGTAATTAATAGATAAAATATAATAAAAAATATGTACGAGACTAATAATGTTGTGATTAATAATGATCTTCCAAAAGTATGAATAATTTCTTTCATTATTTTCTCCAACGAATTGATTCTAAATATGCTTTTGTGTAATCGGGGGCGTCATCGGGAGACCACACCATTAGCTTATCTCTTACCATAATAACAGAATATGTAGTAGTACCAAAATTACTCAGTCTATTACATTTGTTAGTTTCCATTCGTAAATTTCTTAGTGTAATTTTTTCATTTGCTTCATCGTATGTATATTTTCCTTTTGCTATTAAATGGGAAACATCACTATTATTTGATTTTACTTTAAATGTCTGAACAGATAAAAATTTTACAATACGTATATCAAAATGATAATTATCTATTAACCATTTTGTTGCAATTATGGATGAATCATTTAATGATGATAATGATGATAATGATGATAATGAAACCATAATTACTGGTCGATTTATATTTTCAGGTTGTATACTTGGAATATTCAATGGCACTTGAAATGCAATAATACATACGGATTCAGACGACCATTTTCCTTTTATTTGTCTAAGAAGAATGTTTTGTCCATAAGTTTCTATCGAAATTACTATAAGTATAACTAAAAATAGTGCCCTTTTCATTAATCGTTTATTTATTTGAAAATAAATCTTTGAGTAGTTTTTCTTTCATGATATTAAATTTAATGTGTGTTCATTGAACTTACAAAGTTAAAAACATTTTTAGTAATTATCAAATTTTTAATACATTTCTTTACCGCAAAATTTACAACAATATCCTTCAGTCGGATCTGAAGAACATGCACATGGATGATGTTTACCATCTGGACTTTTTTTACATTCTATTTTTCTTCTGAAATGTTTTAATTTATTTTGTTCCATTAAACGTTCAATTTCGAAAACAAATTCTAACATAATTTCATGAAGATTATCTCTCATTGTTTCATCACAATTAGGATAATATTTGTTAATTATTGTATCAGGAATAAAGTTGCCATTATTTTCAAATTTGTTTCGATAAATTTTGTCAAAGTATTCTATTAATGGCTGGGCGGTTAGTTTTTTTGAACATTTAATGGCAAGCAATATTATATCTTCCTGTTCTTCGGGACTGAATTTTCTTAATATCATCATATTAAATATTTAATCATCTTATGATGTAAATATAATAAAAATATTTTAGACGGCAAAATTATTTTAAAATTATTATGTGTTTTATGATTTTTTATAAAAGAGTTCTAATTCTTTTCATCTCTTCTTTAAGACTATCTTTGAAATTATATTGATCAATATAATTTTTAATGGATGTTAATGGAATTTTAACTTTTCTGGTGGGTTCAATATCATATAATCATTACCTGATTCTATTAAATTTATATATTCTTCTATATTATCCATTAGTACATTAATGTCCTTAAAACCAAAAACTTTTTTCATAAAACTGCGTTGTTTTTCTCGTGGTAATTGTTCAAATTTTTGGGCAAGAACTTTAAATGTTTGTTTATTTTGAAGTAATTGATTTAATTGTTGTTTTAATAATGGAGATATTTGATTATATAGTCTTTTATGTGATCTTTCACTTTATAAATATTCTATATCTTTTTTTAACTTAGCAAACGAATCATATTCTACAACTGGTTTTGGTAACTTATTAAGATATAATTTATTTTCTCGAAGAAATTTATGAAAATTTTCAATATCAGGTAATGGTATCCCATCTCTAAAATAAAATTTAAGAAGAAGAAATGTATATCCGTCTCCTTTAGTTATATTAACTATATCATCAAAGATTTTTTTTCCTATAGGATTTGTTGTAGGATTTAAATTTCTATCTTTTAAAAATCTAATTGCTTGATTAGGATTTTCATTAAGTAACTCTTCAAATAATATAGATATATTCATAATAAGTCAATTCTATTATAAATATATCTGAATAGTACATTATTTTGAAATTTTTATTCGATCAAGTTTTTCTTGTTCTATTAAAATTTTTTGTCGACATCTTCGAATAGTTCCAGTTACTGTATTAATGGGTATATTTAATTTATTAGCAATTTCTTTACATTTTTTGTTTTCTTCAATTCTCATGAATAATATTTTTTTATATTTTTCATTTAGATTCTCAATTATGAAATCAAATATTTTCTCGCGTTCTTTAGCAATTAATTCATCTTCAGGATTAGAATTATACGGCATTGTATCATCCAATTCAACTAATCTTGCCCGAATAGATTGGAATCTAATATAATCAATTGCTAAATTTCTAGCAATTTTAAATATCCATGTAGATAATTTATAATTAGGAACAAAATTTTTAATATTTGTGAACGCTTTTTCAAATGTTATCATTGTTAAATCCTCAGCAGTAGTAATATCGTTTACTATATTATATACTATATAAAATACATTAAATCTATTACGATTGAATATTTCAATAAATGCTTTTTGATCATTATGTTGGGCTCGTTTTAAAAGATCTAGTTCTTTCAATTTTTCATTTTTAGACGACATAATTTTAATTATTTTTATATTTTTACTTATAAATTTAAAAACAAATATAAAAATGATTTAATTAAAATCCAAATTATACTGATGTTAATTTAAAATTAAAAAAAGAAAAATTTATTATCATCTTTGTTTAATTTTTTTGATGTAATTTTTTTGAAGATGGTATTAATTTCTGACATGTCTTTTAATATCCCATTTTTCTCTACTCTTTGTATAGGTAATATTCCATCTAAATGGTCCATTTGATGTGAAATCAATTTCGCGTCAATACCATAAAATATATCTGTATGATATTCTTTATTCTCATCATACCATTCAAGTTCTAATGATATGGGTCTATTAATATAAAATTTGTGTCCCGGATATGATAAACATGATTCTTTATATCCTTCTACATATTTGCTAACTTTGATTATTTTAGGGTTAATAAAAACATGATAATCATCTATAAACATAATAAAAACACGCTTATTAATACCCACAATAGGTCCATTAATAGCTACGCATGGAGTGGCGACATTCAATGTATCATCAAGATTTTTAATAATATCAGGTAATAAAGGATCATTTAAATCAATTATATTTCCACCTAAAGATAATATTGGATCATTATAAGTATATATTGGTAATATCATGCGTACCTCTTTATATTAAATACGCATTAATGTTATAATTTAAGATTGTTTTTTTATTATTTTGGGCTTTTCTTATTTTTTTTTGATATATTTTTTCTATAATTCTTAGGTGGTTTATAGACGCCTTGATTTCTGGCATACTCACACTTTTCTAAAAGCATTAAACCTCTTCTTTCTGTATATCCATGCCGTCTAGTTTCGTAGCACCCAGAAAAGAAAATACCACACAATAAAATTATAAATAATTTCCTCATATATAATAAATACTCAAAAAATGAGGCAATATATTATAATATGAGAAACTATCAATGAATTAATATTATTCTTTTTTCTTTGTAGGTAAAAGTAAAGAAACAACTAATAGTACCACAATTATGAATAATGGTAATAACACATTTTTAACCAATATTAGATCATTCATTTTATGTATTATTTTAAATTAATAGAAAATTATTTTGATTTAATCCATTTTATATATTTTTTAACTTTGATGTGTCTTTTTAATTTTTCTAATGTGTTAAAACTTCTTCCTAATTCTTTTTCAGATATCAATTTATGGATTTCTTTATGGCAATCTTCTTTACAAATATAGATACCGTTATTTAATTCTTCTTTTGTATAATTTTTTTTGAACCATTTATTTTTATGAAGAGAAACAGGAATAAGATGATGAAAGGTTAATACATTTTCTCTTTCACACAATTCACATCTCATATTTAAATTTATTTTTAAAATTTATTTAATTATCCACAATATATTTCGGATCCTCTTTATATATAATTTCTTCTCTGGGTTTTTCAATCTTTTTTTCAAATTCTTTTTTTTGTTCTTTTGTATCAATAAATGAATTATGTGTGGCATTCAAATTATCAAGACCTTCTTCAAGTATTTTTAATCTTTTATTCATAATTAAAATGTTTTAATTTTTTCCCATGGCGCAGATGGATTTAAAAAATGACCACCTTTCGCTATTTCGTTATATTTAACAACATTAAAATCAGTTAATTTTAAATAACTAATTATTCCTTTTGGTGATAAATCAAAATTATTTTTAATTAATTTTACCAAATAATCTTCAGGATATTTACTATCTGAATTAACTGAAATACTAAATGGTTGTGTTTGACCAATTGCATATGATAATTGAACAAGAACTTCATTAGCATAATCATTTACAACTAAACTTTTAGCAATGTGTCGCGCCATATATGAAGCTGATCTATCTACTTTAGAAGGATCTTTACCGCTAAAAGCCCCACCACCATGAGGAGCAAAGCCGCCATAAGTATCGACTATTATTTTTCTGCCAGTTAAGCCCGCATCACTTTCAGGCCCACCAATCCAGAACGGCCCGGCAGAATTTATAAGAATTTCAATATCTTTTTCTTTTAATATACTTTTCTCATAATATCCTAATATTTCATCAATAACTTCTTTTTTTAAAATTTGTCTAACTTCTTCAACTTCTAATTTTTTATTATGAAAAGAAGATAAAATAATTTTATCAATCCATATATTACCATTTTGATAATAACAACAAACTTGTGATTTATTATCTGTATAGATTCCATCTAATTTTCCTGCCATTATTTTATTATTCAACAGATTTAAAATATCTGCAGCTACTACATATGGCATTGAAAGATATGAACTTTGTCCGAATCTTTCCATTTCAGATGTTGCATAGCCAAACATAATTCCTTGATCTCCCGCACCTATATCACCATCAGATTTATCTACACTTTCATGTATGTTTAATGATTGTGGTTTAATATAAATTGAAATATCAAGATTTCCATCTCTAAATTGACATGGAACGTTTGAATTATAACCGGCATTAATAACAGCATTTGTTATTGTACCATTAATAAATTCGGGAGGAAACATTACAGTACTAGTTATTTCACCAGCAACAATAAGTTTATTACCTGAAACAAGTGTTTCTGCTGCGACTCTTGCAGATGGATCTTTACTAAGATATAAATCAAGAATAGCATCCGATATTTGATCAGCCACTTTATCTGGATGTCCTATTCCAACATATTCTGAACTTATATGCCTATTCATGTAATTAAAAAGGAATGTTATTTTTTAAATTAAATAAACTAATTAAATCGTTTTTTGTTAATTCATTAAACTTAGAAACGACATCATTAAAGTAAGTATAATCGTTTCTTTCTGATACAGTCAGATTTAATTTACCACCTATATGATTTCTTTGATTTAATAATCTTCCACTAGAAATTACTCTACCTATAAATCTCTGAAACTGATCATATTTAGAACAAACAGCAATTCCAAGAGAAAGTATATCATTTTCAAATAACCCAGCAATGGTATATCTAGTACCATCAATAGTTTTACCATGAAAATACATTATATCTATATTATTCAATTGTTTAGTTTTCATACTTTATTAATATATAAAAGGTGAATAAAATGTTTATATATAGGATTTTGCTCATTAAAATATTCAAAAGCAATTTTATTTGCTCGTTTTTTTGACGTAGTAATTACCATTACTTTTTTTAGCCACTTCACGGTATTTGTTATTTCTATTGTCGGTTTATTTTTCTTTAAATAAATTAAACCTTGAATTACATATGGTTTAAAAAAAAACTTTCGAATGGAATATATTATATGTTTATCAGTAGGTTCTTCTAAAATAATTTTATCAACAGAAACATTTTTATTTATTTCTTTTTCATATCGATATCTCATAACATTTATATTTATATAAAAAATACAAAATATTTTTGATTTTACCAAATAAAATTACCAGTTTCTTCAACATCGTGTCCTTTTCTTCTTCCAAATTTAAACCATTTCTTTTTAAATTTATATGAAACAGGCATTTCATCTGTACATACCGTTTTTAACATTTCAATCATCTCTGGCTGTGGATGGATATCACTTTTATCTTTACGATATGAAGTATGTGACCATAATCCGGGTTTTCCGCCAACAGCTTCTTCAGAAAAATTAAATATAGAAGGATTATAATATAATGGTATATTATATTTATTTCTCCAAAATAAAATTAATTCGCCTACAGTTCTTATCTGTGCATTTGTATATTTTTCAAAATAATTATAACCCCTATATTTTTCGGGATAATATTGTATATCTTGTGGAGAAAGATTAACACTATTCCCATATACTGTATAATATTTACCTGTTGCAGTATATATTAATCTTGGACTACCATCTTCATTTTTACCAAATTGTTTATTTGTTCCGTCACCTAATATCAATCCACCCCAATTATCGATTTCAATACCTATTGAATGTTTATCCAAACTATGATCTCCAGTTCCTAAATGATAAGCCCAATATTTTGATGAAAATAGTTGCCATGGAGTACCTTCCCTGTCAATTATAATCGCAACACCAACATTGTATTTTCCATTTATCCAAGTTTGAATATCGCCATCAATTGACATTCCAGAAACAGTATGATGTAAAACTATTTGTGTTTTGGGATATTCGTTATGATAATATTTTTCTTGAGGAAATGGATATAATTTAATTTTTGTAAGATTTATTGGTGATAAATTTATCCATAGATTTTCATTAATTTTTGAAACATTACTACTAGTGCTAGGACTAACACTAGGATTTAGGGTAGAACTAGGACTAATCACAGGAATGGAGCTAGGACTGGGACTAGGACTAATCATAGATGGTTTTTTAAAAATATTAATACAAGTAAACATATGAAAGACAAATTTTAAATATTAATATACATTATTTTAAAAATGATGAAAATCCATTTCTCTAATGCCCATTGATTGCCTTTTATATTTTGCCATTTCTTTACAAAACATAGCCCATTGATCACCATCACGTATTGCATAAAGAACTAAATATGGCTTAAATGGTTCGGATGTGGCTATATGCACATTTGAGATACCAACTAATCTCATAAAAAATGGTTTAGACACTCGTACCGATTTTATTCTGAAATATTGAATCTGAACTGTTGTTACTGAAAAAACACCCTTTTCTTCAATAATTATTTCTGAATCTTCATCCATATAAAAACTCCAACAATGGATTTTTAAAGTTTTCCATATCCACTTAACGAAGGGTATTAAAAATATCCATGTAACAACAATAATGTTAGGGTGTTCTTTACCATATTCACCAAATGTGATTACTGCAAACAAATAACCACATCCAAGTGCAATAAGTAATAATGGAAAATTTACCCATTGTGATGGTTTAAGAGTTACTTTAACTTTTTCCATGATTTTAAATTTTAATTGGTTATAACTTAATTTCTGAAATATAAGATGAGCACGGACTTATACATTTTTTAATATCAATGTCAAGATTTAGATATCTATTTTATTTTCGACATTTATTGAAAAATTTACAATTATGGAGAAAATTTTCGGATTCTTCCTTTATTTTGTTTGCTTTTTTAATATTATTACCATTAAGATAATAAAGTGCATCGTTAAGATTAATGTGAGATTTAAGATAATTTTCTATTTCTTCAATTGTAAATAATTCTTTCATTTTTATTAACCTTATTTTAAACATCTAATTATGTACAAAGATAAAAATTTTATATGAATTTACCAAATTTTTTTGAATATAAATTAATATTTTGATAAAAAAAAATAATTCCGTAATATTTTCATAAATTTTACGAAATTAATTTAACACCACACATTAATTTTCATCTTATTTCCGGAAGTTCTAGCAATTTTTCAGGATAAATAAAAAAAATAAGTTACCTAGTGGTAAGGCATATAGATAATATCAAAAACTATGTCCATGTCAAAGTCCCTCTTCTACCACAAGGACAAGGACAAAATCTAAGTCTTTATTATAAAAAAAATACTTAAATTTGTAGATTGTAGAAGAGGTGATGTAGAATTCACGATTATCTATTATTTTAAAGAACCTTACCACTAAATGTAAAGAAAGATAAAACTCGGCTTGTGCTTTGTTTACCTTTCACCTTATTTTTTTTTAATTACTCCTTAATTTGATCTGAAAATATATCAATAGTTTTCTGAAATCTTTTATCGACACTTATACGCATTGATACTATTTCTTTAATGCGAGCTTGACGAGTTTTTTCAAACTCTGCTTTAAGAGTTTGAATTTTTTCTGTGGCTTCTGCAAATGCGACTTGATACTGATTGTATCTATCTTTGTTAATCTTTTCTGCTTCATTCTGTGCATCTGCATTAAGGTTGGCGATGCGAGCATTCTCTTCAGTAACCAAGTTTTTAACCTTAGCTTTAAAATAATTAACTCTCTGCTCAAATTTGCGATGAATGATAGCGAGTTTTTCGTGAATATTGAGAAGATGCTCAGAAGTGTGATGAATATTAATTTTGACCGGACTTTTAGATCCATCACCTTTAATATTCATCCACTCAATGTCAGGTATATTTGGAAGTTCTTCTCTTAAAGTGTCGAGAATGGAACCATCATGAATAAATTGACCAATATGTGAAGCATATGCTTCCGCTTCAATATATTCATTTATTTCGGCAACGGTGAGTTGTTCCCAACCCCAATTTTCATCAACCTGTGGAATTATGTTAGGCTCCTCTCTTACCCAATCTTCGGGAAATTTAACTTGAGAAAGATCTGCCGTCATATTTTTAGCCTCATTCAACATGTCATCCTTCGCTTTAATGTTTTCCATAAGGAATCCTTGGCAAGCATGAAGATCTCCCTTCTCTATAAGAAGATCAACAATATTAGAAGGAAGTTCACGTCCTTTGACGATTATATGTTCTTTTCCATCAATTTCTACAGATTTACTGGCATTATTAATAGAAGCCAAAAGATTATTAATTTCGATAGCTCTTTGATAACAAAGATTAGATATTGACTGAGCCTGTGAAAGACTTAAACCGTTATTTGGAGTAAGTGAATTCTTTTTCATGTTTGTAAGTTTTTAATTAATGATTGTAAGCATAAAAATATGTATTATTTTTTAAACTGCCAAATATTTTTTAATTTTTTTATGATTAAAGTTTATTTATATATTTTTTAATACCATCTTCTAGTTCAATAAATGGTTTTTGATATCCAACTTTTCGTAATTTATCTATTTTTGCTTCTGTAAAATATTGATAATTATTTCTTATTTCAAGTGGAATATCAATATAATCAATATTAATTGGTTTATGATTAAAAACAGCTTTTGCAAGATCTTTAAATGTTCTTGCTTTTCCCGTCCCTACATTATATATTCCTGATTCAACTACATGTTCAAACATCCAAATACAAACATCTACAATATCATCAATATAAATAAAATCTCTTAATTGTTCACCATCTTTATATTCGGGGTTATGTGATTTAAATAACTTAACACGGCCATTCTTTTTTATTTGATTATACATTTGAAATGCGACTGATGCCATATTATCTTTATGACTTTCATCATATCCATAAACATTAAAAAATTTTAAACCATACCAATATGGTGGATGAATGTTATTTTTAGCGGAATATCTAGTATATAAATCAAATTCTTGTTTGGACCAACCATATCTATTAAGAGGTGCTAAATTACTAATATCGCATTCATCATCAAATCCATTTTTTCCATCACCATATGTTGCGCCCGTACTTGCGTAAATTAACGGTATTTTATAGGTACTGCAAAGATTCCATATTTCTACTGATGATGAAAAATTATAAAGATAAAACATGTTTTTATCTGTTAAGATGGTATCAACAATTGCGCCCATATGGAAAATTCCTTTAATATTTTCCTGATGTTTAGATATATAATCATAAATATAATCTAATGATTGTGTTTTAGTATCTAAAGATATAACATCAGAATATCCACGTTTAACTAATTCATTAATTAGAGCCTTACCAATAAAACCTTGTCCGCCAGTTACTATTATCATGATTTCTTAATTTTTTCAATTATTTTACTTGAAGATCTATTATCTTTTGGAAAAAAAACTACATCATTTTTAGAAAATTCTCTGCAAAATATATTTTTATCTTTATATTCATCACCTATCATCATATAATCAATATTAAAACTTTTTATATAATTACACATTTCTTCCTGTGTATCGTAAATAACAACTTTATCAACCATTTTTAAAGATTCCAATAATCTTTTACGGTCATTTTCATTATTAATTGGTCTATCATTTCCTTTTAATTCTTTAACTCGTTTATCACTATCAATTCCAACATATAAGATATTTTTTTTATTTTTATATTTTTTTGCTGCTTGAAGTAAATTTAAATGTCCCACATGTAAAATATCAAAACAACCATTAACCCATATATTCATAATTTTAATCTCCTTTTTCTATTCTTATTGAATCATCATCAAAATCTGTTGTTGATACCTCTATAATAATTGAATTTGTAAGTGCCATTAACTGATGTTCGATATTTGGCATAATTTCAATTTTATCTCCCTTTTCAAAAATTCGATATTTGAAAAAATTATTATTATTAATAATACATTCAAATTTTCCCCACGCACAAAACCATAATTCTTGTTTAATTATATGTTTATGCCAGCTAAATTTCATACCTTTAAAGAACACCAAATATTTTAAACAATATTTTTCATTATTAATAAAATGTATCTCAAATCCCCAGCCTTTCTTTACAATTTTGGAATTTGAATTTAATCCGATAAAAGTCTGAGTCCAAAATTCTTTATCAAAATTAGTAATATTGTGACACTTTTTACATAATGTTATTAGATTATTCTCCTCATTATTTTTTTTATTATAATCAATGTGATGCACTTCTAATTTATTTTTAGAATTACACATTACACAAGAATAATTGTCTCTTTTTTTAATTTTATTTTTTAAAAATTTATTAAATCGGTTTTTATGAAAATGACTTAAATTAGTTTCTTTATTGTTAAATTTGTTTCTTGCACAATTTAAAGAACAAAATATTTTTTCTTGTTCTATATTTGATTTTTTTCTTATATATTCAAATTCTTTCCCACATACTATACAATTTCTTTTTTCTTTATTATTGTTCCATGCAGGATTATTATCATTTAATTTTAATTGACTTATATATTGAGATAAACAATTTTTTGAACAAACAACATTTTCTTGGTAATTTATAATTTCATTACCACAAATTTTACAAGGAGTAGTCATTAGTTATAGCCATTATTTTCTAATTTATCCATACTAACAATAGCAACGCCTTTTTGAGTTACTGCCCATGCAGCGCACCTATTAGCAAATTTTATTGATTTATCTAAATTAAAATCATTGGTTAAATATCCATATACTAATGCGGCTAAAAATGTATCCCCAGCGCCAGTTAAATCACGAACAGGATGTTCACGTTTAATCGGAAATTTTTTTTCAATCAATTTATTTTCGTGATTAGTAAAAACTAATTTTGCTCCGTTTTTACCTGTTGTTACAATAATATTATTTTTATATTTTGTTGTTAAATATTTAGCATTATCCCAGAATTCCTTTTCATTAATTTTAATATATCTAATATTTTGTGCCCAGTCATCTATTTTTTTCTTACTATCCATAAAAATTAAATCATGTGATTGACTAATGAATTTAATTTGATCAGCATTTAAAAAACCTTTATTATAATCACTAATTATTACGGCATCATAAGAATTATATTTAATTTCTTTTAATTTACTCCATTTAACTGGTGAAATAATATCATTTCTATCCACTCTAATAATAAGTTGATTAGATGCTTCGTCAATGTATCTTATTTTAATGGGTTTACTATCATTAGTAACTATATCACATAAAATACCCAATTCCATTAAATTTTTACTTACATTCATTGACATTCCAAAATTTTCTTTTTTGTGTATAGGTATAAATGCGGGAACAGGGGCTTCGGGACACATTCTTCGACAATCACCATATTCAAATACATCAAGGCAACTATCACCAATTACTAAAACTTTTAACATTAATTATCGGATTCATCTTTTTTTATGGCATCGATGGCCGAATTATTCTCACTATAATTAGGTGGATATCCAATTTTTCTTAGTGTTTTATGATACATAATTGTATTAAGTACACCAACAAAAAAGTGTGTAAGAATATATAAAAAAACCATGGATCCTAACCAAACCCAAAAACTACTAAATATAAAATCTAAAATATCTATCATTTGGGGTATACTTTTATATTTTTGTGATCTATCCAAAAAATTATTAAAATCCACATTACTATACAAATACCCGATAAAATAGGAATCCATATAGGACTAATAATCCACCACCAGTGCCATTTAATAACTCCAAAAACTTTTAATATTATCAATATTAATGTTGGTATTGCAATCCAATTAAAAATAATTCGCATAATAATTTATTTAATTCTTTTTACACCATTAAATTGAACAAGCTTAGTATTTTTAAATTTAAAACTATATTCATATAGAATTCTGTGTTTCTTTTTGGCTATTTCAATTTCAGATTCATGATATCTATCTCCTTTAAAAATTGTCGAGTTACCAAGATTTTTACGGATTTCTTTATCTTCTATTGGTGAATAAACCTTTACTGTTTCCATTTTTTATAATTTAATAGACAAATATAACACTTATTTTTTAAAAAACAAATTGTACTGAATCTTGAATAGCAAATTTATTTTAATCGTTTTATTTGATCTGAATTAACAAATGTTTTGGGAGTTTTATCTCTTAATGTTTTCATTTTATAAAGAAATTTCAAAACGATTTTTCATTTTATCTATTATTTCATCAGGTACATTATGAATGTTTATTCCGCCATGACGATTTTCCACAATTATAGAAAATATTTTATATCCATATTTTGTTGCTAAATTATAATATGGATTCATTTCTTTAATTGTTGTTGAAGTATTGGCAATAATAATTTTTGGTGATTCTATTTTCATAAGGCTTTCACATTTTTCCTGACATTTTTGATGGGCTATAGAAACATTTTCTGGTTTCCAATCATATTTATCTTCAACCATGTGATAATCATCTGCAGTACAAATATGTGCGTTTTCGAATAGTTCAGCAACTGTTGATTTTCCGCTTCCTGGTAATCCTCTTATAATAATTAATGATTTATTCATATTTAAATCAAATTATGTTGCAAACATAATATTTTTTTTCGAATTTCCAAGAATATTTTTATAATTTTTATTGTTTACCATGAAATACATATTTCAACCACGCAAAATGTTTCCTAGTTTTTAAGTAATCAAGATCATATTCATGAATATATGCTTCTCTTTCATAACTTATTCGATAATAAGATTTTTTCCATGGTGGTAAAATAATTTTAATTAACCATTCTACCAAATACCATATATAAAAAAATATTATTAACATTTCCAACTGTTGATGCCAATGTATTTTTTCGTGATTTATATCCACTTTATTAGATAATTGTTGTTTTTTCTTAAAATATATTCCAAATGGGGCAAGAGTTATACCAATAGCCCATCCAAATGTAATAAATTTTACAAACCAATTCATAAGTTTAATTTTAGGATCATATAAACTCATATTTTTCTGAAATTAGTTACATATTTTAATTCGTTATTTATATATATACCATCAACAAGCACTTCATATTCATAATTATTCTTTTTGGAAACAGATGTTTCTTTTAATATATTAAACAATTTTGTTCCTTCAATTGTTTTAAGTTTGTGTTTATGATTTTCATTTTCAATAATATATGAACAATATGTGAATGGCGTTCTAGTACTTTTATATCCTGATCGTCTTATAAATTTCCATGTTACTCGAAGTGTTTCTCTCCTCATTTCATTCTATTTAATATATTAATGATGATATCCGCTTCTTCTTTTGTGATAGACATATGTTGAAATGAACCATGACTTCCACATTGAGTTATATCATAACCACTTTTATTTCCCCATTCTGTTATTTGAATAGTACTGCCCCAATTAACACAATCTTCAACAATTGTTTTAACAAAAAGTTCATTAGATGACGCATCTAATTCCATAACACTTTCATATTCTCCGGTTTCGAGAATTTTGGGTGTTTCCGTAACTTTTATTCTAGTTGGCATTTTCTTCTTCATAATCATTTTCCTCGTTTATTAATATTGTTGCTGATGTTGTGGGTCTGGTAAATGACGTATATTTTAATTGATTTCTTTCTTTAATAATTCGATTTAAATCTATATCATTTTCCATGACAAATACATGAGTATATGTGCTACCTTGAGAATTATGAACAATAAAGCCATCAGCTACATATTGATGAATATTTTCAATTTCTAAATCATACATAATTTTTTCATCAATTTCTTCAATTTCAACTATTTTATCATAAAAATATTGATTTTCTAATATTTTTATAAAGAAATGATCTATACCTACTTTATTTGAATTATAAATTTGAATAATATCTTGAAGATGAGAATATGTTAATTTTTTATTTTTCAGATAATATAATAATTTTTTTTGTTCTTCACTTGGCATTTTTATTTTATCTCTTTTTATCATTTCTATAATTTTATGCCTAAATGGAATAATATCGAGATTTTTATCGTTTATTGAGTTACAATTATCTATATCATTTTTCTTTCTATTAAGTCTACATGATATGTATTTTCTATAAATTAAACTATTCTTTCCTGATATAGATAATATGTATGATTCTTGATTTTTAGTATATGATGAAATTATTCCAAATTCTAATAACAAATTTTGAACTTGTTTAGTTAAAGTATATGATTTATTAATAAAATTAATTGTGCCATTTTTATTAATAGTTCCATTTCCATCAAACAACCCAGCAATAAAATCAGATTTTTCTTGATATGTACCATTTAATACTAAAAATGGAACAGATTTTTCATTATGATTTTCATACTTTAAACCAATACTATGTAAAAATGTTCTCCATTCTGCGTTTGTGACAATAATGGTTGTTACGCCATGTTCTTTATCTATATGCTCGCCAAAATATAATCCTCTTCCATTATAAAACTGTTTTATAAAATCAATATTATCAGTATCATTGATATCTATTGTTATTGATAATGTAAATTTTTCATTTATATTATTATAATATTCATCTGCTATGAGTAACCCCATATAATAATGTATCTCACGATTAGATAAGGATAAAGATGTTTCCAAAGAACATCTATTTATTGGGATAAAATCACCAATTTCATATTTTTTTAATTCTTGAAACTCATTATCAATATTTAATATTTTATGATCTTGCGAGCACTCAATTTCGTAACCATATTCGGTTTTTATTTTATATGCTTTCTTATAACCGACATAAATTTTATCTATAATTTTTTCAAAATTATTATTACCGGAACATACGCTATCGCCAATGTTTATATTCTTTATTTTAACAAATCCATTGCGGGTTAATACTTCGGCATCTTCTGATATACATTTATGTGCTGTAATAGCCATACCATAGTCCATATCTTTTACTATTATTTCATGTTTATTTCTTGATTTACCATCTTTAAATTTCATAATTGTTTTCATAAGAATGTTATTACGTCTAAAATCATAATATTCATTCCATGCTCCTATTCCATTATGTTTTTTACCATAATCTTTATAGAGATCATGTAATTCTGCATATCTATATAAATTATCATGATCTTTAATATCTATTATGAATATATTCTTATATTTAAATTTACCATGAGGAAGATCTTCCCGTATTTGAACAAACCAACCTTTAATTTTATATTTATTTTCTGTAAGATCCGATTTTTTAACAACTCTATAATCAGCAGAATTTTCAATAATATTATATCGTGAAGAAACTGATCTTATGCTTCTATACGCCATTAATATATCACCAATTTCAATAACATCCGCATTATCTCCAAATAATGTTGTTCTGATAACCTTATTCGCTCCTTGTACTGTTTTATTTCTCCATGCAATTACTTTAGCAAAATCTGTATTCAATTTAAATTCATCGGATGTATATTTTTTAAGGATTTCATTTTTAAATTCTATTTTATCACTTATAAATCTAATACCTTCTCCTAGGTCATTCATTTCACTTTTTCTAACAAAACCGCCATCAGGTTTATTTAAATTATTTCGAAGAACATTTGAGATATTAAAAAGCGGATTGGATTCACTTTGCCTTTCGATTTTAGTTAACTGATAATATTCGTTTTTGAACTGATTAAATACAACACTTTCTTTTTCTCCAACAGGTGGTATTTGTGCAGGATCACCCATAAAAAGAACTTTTGTTTGTGTATTTTTAGTTTCATCAACAATTATATTATAAAGATCTTCATTAATCATTGATGACTCATCTATAATAACAAGATCATAATCCGTAATTTTTGGAACAGCAATTGGGGCAAATTCAGGATCATTTGGATTAAAATTATCTAGATCTACATCAGGACGAAGTCCAAGTAAGGAATGTAGAGTTTGAGCATTCATATTTGTTGTGCTCATTAAAACTTTTTTAGCTTTATGTGTTGGCGCACTCACAACAATCTCATGAGGATATTCATCAATAATTTTTTTTATACATGTAGTTTTTCCAGTACCTGCATGTCCGGCTAGCGTGAAAAATGTATCACCATTTTTTAACCAATAACGAATTTTATTAATAGCTTCATATTGTTCATCATTGAATGTAATTATTTTTCCTGTTGGTAAAATTAACTGATTTTCTTCAATACGTTTAGTTTTTTTATATTTTTTTGACATCATATAATTTGTTTATAATACCATTCGTTATTGGCAAAGCCTTCCATATAATACACCATTGCATCGCCAATTCTTCGATTATGTCCAAATGACCATTCTAATTCATTTATTGAAAAATCATGCCATGACATCCATTTAACTAATGATGTCTCATTTGATGTATAATTTTCAATATGTTTTGGAAATTGATCTATACTTGCTGCACTAAAATCTAATACTATTACATAATTGTGTTCAATATTTTGTCTTTTATTGTAAATAGAATTAGGGTTAGAATCAACAAAAAATGGTTGTTTATTATTATCAAATATAATGTAATCGTCATAATCAGGAATATACAAAGATGTTTCTTCATATATTTCTCTAAGCATGGCTTCATATAATGTTTCATTCCAATCAAGATAACCACAAGGTACTCCAAATTTATTTGGTTCAGTATCCATGTTTTCACTTCTTTTAATAATTAAGATATGCATTTGTTCAGAATTAATCTTTTCTGGCATTAATGCAAATATAAATCCTTGTACTGAAGTGCATCTAGATTTCCAGTAATCATCGCTAATATATTTATTAGGAATGTTTTTAAATATCGGTTTTCTCATTTTATAATTTTAGTATTTTGTTTTTTAATGACCAAATTCTCATTGTGCCTAAATGAACAATTTTTAATTTTTCATTATCTGTTAATTTTCTAGCTAATTTATTTTTGACAGTGCCTCTTTTTCTCCATACATTTATATCCCATTTCTTATTCCAACTATTAAACCACTTATCACAAGTTAATATTCCAGTATCTTTTGGCATTAAATCTTTACATATTTCATAAAGTGATTCGGGGATGGCATAATAAAATTCTTGTATTCTATTTAAATCATCTTGATGTTTATGTTTCTTTTTAAAATCGGCTATTAGATCTGATTTATTTGTTTTTATTTCAATTTCAATGGCGTAACCATTTTTTTCACAATAAAAATATCTGATTCATGATTCATAAATCCCCAAGATATGTTGGGAACTATAATATTTTGTCGATACCCAAAATACTTGGAAATGGCAATTTCCATTTCTATTGTTAATATTTTCGATTTCTTTGATTTTGTTTTTTTAAATTTTATAGACATTATTTACCATATATTTTTACAAGTATAATAAAAAATATTGATATTATTGATATAAATTGTAATTTTTTTATAATAAATTCAATTTTTTAGACTATAATTTCTTCTTTTTTTATTCGAAACGATTTACCGTCTTTTTTGGCTTTTGATTTAATTTTATCTTTTAATTTGTGTCCTATTTTTTCTGCCGCTAATTTAGCATCAACACAAGTTTCTAAACTATCATCTTCATATGTCTTTCCATTGACAACAGCATTACCTACATAAAGATTTTGAAATGGTTCTACCACCCCATCTCTTAATATAAGATTAACAGAGACTAATATTTCTTTTACTTCTTTATTAACAATGTATGTTAATTTATATGTACCTTTTAAATTCATGATAATTAAACTTTGAACTATATGTGATTGCCTTGAGAAAATTTATTGCTTATCAAAATAATATATTTTATTTATTTCTTTATTTAAAATATTTCTATTATGTTGATATAAAGATAAAAATAATTTTTAACATTTCAAAATAATTTATCATATATTTATATTAAAACATCCTAATGGCACACATTAAGTTATTTCCAATTGCTAAAAAAATAGAACTGGAAAATTCTATATCAACTAAAATTTTAAAACGCGTTCCATTTTTAAAATCATATGATATAAAAATTTATGAAAAAGATACGTTATTCTTACAAAAATCGGCTTATTATGATGCTAATGCGGTAACAGAAAATACCGTAGCTTATTTTAGGATTTTTTTATATTCAGATTTTAGATATAGTGAAAGAATAATTAATAATAATAAAATTTACAATTTCAACTTAAAAAATACGTTATATATTCCGCCGGTAACAACTGATTTACCTGAATTAACAAGGCATGCAAGTAATATAATATGTCGTCATGAAGGTAAAAAAACGTCATTTAATAAAGATGTTATAATTAAAAAGAATGAAATTATAAGCGATTCCGAACTCAATGAAATAATTAATATGATAAATCAAAAATTTTTTGAGTTAGAAGCACTTGCTGAAAAACATCATATTGATTTATTTAATTAAATAAATATTTATATAAAAATATCTTACTATGAAAACAATATCTAATTGGTTTAAAAAAATATTTGGTCACAAGCCCAATAAAAATAGTAAATTAGGATGGAAACGAGATCTTCCGGATCCTAGAGACCATAAATTTAAAATTATTCAACAAGTTAAATTACCATTAATTGTTGATATGAGGGATAAATGCCCACCTGTATATGATCAAGGACAAATTGGATCTTGTACAGCTAATGCAATGGGTGGAATTTTTCAATTTGAACAAATGAGACAAGAAATTCCTAATTTTATGCCATCAAGACTGTTTATCTATTATAACACTAGGGCAATAGAAGGAACGATTAATGAAGATGCTGGTGCCACACTTAGAAATACAATGAAATCAATGGTTGAATTCGGTGTGTGTCCAGAAAAAATGTGGGGTTATGGAAGATGTTTTAAAAGAAAACCATTTAATAATTGTTATGTTGAAGGCGAAAAAAATCAAGTTCTTGAATATCTTAGGGTTACACACTCAATGTATGATATAAAATTTACATTATCTGAAGGATACCCAGTTGCTTTTGGTATGATGTTATATGAATCATTCATGAGTGATGATGTTACTAGAACTGGAAAAGTACCAATGCCTATACTTTCTCAGGAATCATCACTTGGTGGACATGCGGTAATGTTGGTTGGATATAATGATACAAAAAGAGAGTTTATAGTTAGAAATAGTTGGGGTAGAAGTTGGGGAGATCATGGATATTTTTATCTTCCATATGAGTATGTTGAAACACCAAATCTAACCGCAGACTACTGGACTATTAAATTAGTAGAAGGACCCGAGCCTAAAACACCAGAAAAAAAAACCAGAAAAAAAAGAACAACTAAAACTGAATAATTAAAAAAATATTTGGTAATCAAAATAAGAAACCCCGATATAAAAATGTCGGGGTTTTTTTGTTCTTTAAATATTGATTGCATAGCTCAATTGATGGTTATGGTAGACATAATTATCTACCATATTCTACCAAACTATCTCTTGATTTGCAAGATGACCGGCTGTTGTTTTTTATTTTCAATCCAATCAACAACAACACCAACAAGAAGTTGAATTAGGCCTTTAAATAATAAACCTTCTGATTCTTCATCAAGCCCCGGCACATCAATTAACATATTAATAACATCTGCTGCCAATGTTTCTGCTCTTTCAAGATCCACATCTAAAACAGCATCAACTAGTTCTCCTAATTTAATCTTAATTTCAACTTTGATCTTGTCTCCAAATTTATCATCAAGAAATGTAATAAGAGCTTTGAATACATATCCATCAATAAGTTCTAGAACACCTTTTAATTTAATTACGTCATCTAGTAATTCGGCTAATTTTTTTTCCTGTTCAACAGTTAAAATACCCTTTTCTTCCATTTTAATAATTTTTAATTTGTTTATTTTTATCTATTATAAATATATGAAAAAAATATAATTCATTTAGTTTAAAAAGTAAAGATAATAAAATATTGTTGGTAAATTATTATAACCACTTGGAGCAACAGCCATTAAAATAAGATGGATATTTTCAACATTAATAAAATAATTTTTTGAAAGTTGATGATAATTTTTTTACTCTAAAATACAAGGTTCGAGTCCTACTACCTCCGCTTAAAAATTTATTTGGAAATGATATTTTATCATGGTATATCTGCCTGATAAGCAGTAGAAAGAGTAGTTTTGGTTATACGAAGGTTCAAATCCTTCTATCCGACCAATATAAATTAATCATAGAGACGGTATATTCAGAAATAAAATTAACAACCCAGTTTATCCTTATATTTTATTTTATTTTAATTTATAATATTTATAAATATATTTTGAAAATTCAATAATTATTTATATTTTTGTACATTATATTTATATAGTATGAGTGAGGAAATGAGAATGCTTATTAATGAATTCAAAGAATTCAATAAGCACAGAAGAATATTTACAGAAGCTAAATTAAGTAGAATATGGCAATATATTCAAGATGATTCAAGATCTTTTGGTATAATATCCGCATATCGAAATGAACGTAGCAAAGAAGAAAATGAAAATAAACACTTATTACTACGTAAAAAAATAAGATCAATGAATTATGGTTATATTGAGCTTAAAGGTGGATATGTTGAAATTGATGCGAAAGGAAACCATATACCAGTGGAGGAAGAATCATTATTTATCCCATCTATCAAAAAAGATGAGTTATTAAAATTAGGAATTGAGTTTAATCAAGATTCTGTTATTTATAAGAATAAAAATGAATTTGTAATATTATCAACCAATGAAAAAGATGGAATTGGTACTCCTTTACTTGATTTCATTAAAAATGGGTGGGATAAAAATTATACATTTGATTCCGAAGAAACGAAAAAAGTTTTTTCAAGTCTTGCAAAAGGTAGTCATAGAGGTAAAAAATTCGCATATAATGTTAAAGAATCATTTCTTTACGAAGTGGTTGGATATACTAGCCTAGATGCATATAGAGGAAAAAAATATGAAGATACTGATTTAATTAAACTTTTATAATATTTAATACTACATTACAAGGATTCAAAAATATTATTATTGATGGGCATATTTTTTTTCTTCACTATATATAAATCATTAAAAAAATATTTAAATAGGTAGCATTACTAACCAGATCCCAATAATTTTAATGTTCAATTAATAGTACCAAAATAGTATTCACGATATTATTTATGGTATAGATCCTAGGTGCATAAGACGCTGTCCTAATGTTCAGGAGGGAAACCGAGGTTAGTGAAGGGCATCATGTTAAGCCACGGAAGAACTGAGAGACATTGAGTATACCTGTAATGGTTTCGGGAATCGTGAGTAAAAGGCTCACACTAGGATCTTTTTGGAGTGGTAGAGCAGTTGGTCAGTTCGCATCGGATTGAAAATCCGGAAATGGTGGTTCGATTCCACCCCATTCCACAATATTCGGTTCGAGTCCGATTGGTTACACAATTGATATTTATAGTTATATATTTAATTATGAAAAAAGTGGTTCTTACTCTAATATTAATTTTTATCACAATTTATGCGCTATCACAAGATATTGTATATGATTCTCTAATAGGAAACAAAAATTATTGGAGAAGAATAAAAGTTGGTGAAAATGAAACAATTCTTAACACTTATTTCCAGAATCAAGGAATTATAAGTAAATCTAAAATTCTAATGGCTGCCGGTATTTGGGATGGACTTGTGGAAAATATTGATTATAAAATCATTCCTTTAGATTATGAAGTTTTAACAATTGAATTCAAATCAGATGAAATGTTAAATTTGATTCTTTACAAATACCAATATAATGAAAATTATTCATATAATTTCTTGGGATTAAGAAAAGCCAAATCTGGGGATGATTTATTTACTGGAAAATATTTATTTGTTTGCCCCATTCCATTAGATTCAAAAATTTCTGTTTATAATGGATTGGGATCCAAAAGAAAGTTGTTTCTGTCAATGAATGGAGATGAAATAGATGAAAACTCATATACCGATTATAATATAAATAAAGAAGTTACGTTTAAAATAATAAACGGTAAAAAAAGACTAATGCAACCCATAGTTAAAAATTTTATAATTAATGAAAACGATTATGAAAGCCGTATAGTTGCTTGGCCAAATCCTGTTAAAGATATGTTACATATCAAAATTTTAGAAAATCCGGGACTTATTTTAAGAATTCACACATTAACTGGTTTAACAAGATATGAATCATTAATAAATTCAGAAATAACTGATATTAATTTATCTTCATATGTGCCTGGAACATACGTTCTAGTTTTTACAGATAATACTAATACGAGTATTTTACATACAATTAAAATAATAAAAAGGTAATATTATGTTAAAACTTTTACTTATTTTTTTGTCAATTATAATAATATGCTGTTTTTGCATTTTTATAATTGGTATAATGATCCCTCCTATTTTATTTGCATTTTGTGTTTTAACTAATTATATAAAATGTATAAAAAAACAAATTGCTAATAATAAAATAATATCATCTATTTAACTAAATGATATATGCCTGATTAACTTTAATTGGTAGAGTGCCACACTTGTAATGTGGAAGTTGAGGGTTCGAGTCCCTCATCAGGCTCTTTTTTTAATTAAATTCAAATTATTAGCATATTTATTGAAATGAAATGTAAAAAAAAAAGATTAATTGGCGTTACATTAAAAAATTGTTTAAATGTAATCTAAGCAAAAAACGTAATAATTTAAACATTGATGAATTTTTTATTAAAGAAAAAATTAAAAAAGTTCTTTAATAACTTATATTTATTCAATAACAAAATATAGTAAAAACAAACATTAACTATCAAAACATGGAAGAGTGTAATGAAAATAATGAAGAAAAAAAATATGGAATCGTTATTCCTAATTCTAGGGACATTCTTCAATCCATTAGGATACGATGCGCTTTTAAAATGGGTAATGAATATGACTGGTAGTTATTGGTTTTCAATATTAATTTTTTATCTAATATCCTTATTTTGTTTTATAATATATTTTTTCTTAGCTAAAATCAATCCATTTTCTATATTAAAAAGAAAAATAAAATTTTAAATAAGATTTGCCTCTGTAGCTCAATTGGATAGTAGCATCAGATTTCTAATCTGAGAGTTATGAGTTCGAATCTCATCAGAGGTACATTTAAAACAAAAATCCCCTCTTAAAAGGGGATCTTAGTAAATTACGTTTACCATTCGGCTATTTTTTAACATCAATGTGTTTTTTAGTTTTTATATATTTTATTTAAAATAGCCCATTATATCCAGTATGGTGCCGTTTGAAGGCCAAAATTTTTCTTTGTAACTGGTTTAGGTTGCTCTGCATTTGCAGAAGACATCATTACATAGTTATTTTTAGGTGGTGGTTGTGTTTTTTGTCCTGGCATAGAATACCTATTTAAAGGAGTTTTATCTTGAGCAGTAATATCTGTCATATATTTAATCTTTGCTTGTTTAGATATAAGTTTTTGCGTTTCCTCATCAGCAATCCCTGTAGGTCGTAAACCATTATTTTGTTGAAAACGTTTTACTGAATCTTGAGTTATTGGTCCATATTTCCCATCAGCGCCTGTTCTACCAAGACGATATCCCAAAAATCTTAATTCTTTTTGAAGTTGAAGAACCTTCGAACTATAATCACCATATCTTAAATCAGTTCTTAACATATTTGGTTTTGAATATGTTGATTTTGGAATTGGTTTTTTTTCTGTACTAATATTACCAGGAATTGTTATTGGTTTCGAGCCTAATTTAGATGCTGTGGTAGAAACAATATCTGGTGCTTTATATGTTGTTGAAAGTGGAGCTTCATTTATTACTTCTTTAATGATCTTTTTAAGCTCATATTCTGTTAGTCTTATAATTCTTTTCATATTAAATATTTTAATATAAATATATAATAAAGATAAAAAAAAATGGAATAATAAGGATAATATTCCATTTTTAATTTTTTTATTTTTTTTATTTGCTATACACTTCCAACTACTAATGGTGAAACATCTTCAATTGGGGCGACAGCAGAATCAGGAACAACAACCGTTGGTATCGAATCATTTTCTTTGTCATTCACAACGGATCTTTTATTATTACATAATGCAATAGCAACCGCAATAACAATCATAATTACAAAAAATATTTTCTTCATTTTTTTTAATTTAATATAAATATAAATTTAATTCAAAAAAATTATATTGCTCCATATTTTTTAGCCAATGTCGCAATTATTTCACAATCTTCTTTTGTTATATTATACCACGAATTTTTTAAATGCGTAATATTTTTATTAAATAAACGTTGGCTTTCACTTCTAACTCTTTTATCGTAAGCATCATCAAGATCGTAATCAATTTTCATACTGTTATAAAGTTCTAATAATTCATTCTTAGAACATCGTTCTAAGAATTTCCGTATATAAAACATTGACATGATTTTAAATTTTTAATTGTTTATTATTTAATTTTGTTCTTTTTGTTAAATACCATTTTTTAAACGTCCACAAAATTTATAAGCTATCATCAGACAAAATTATGTAAAAAAATTCAATTTACCAAATTATTTTTTAATAATTAATTTAAGGACAATAAAGTAATGTACAATTATCTTTATGAACATCTATATTTGAAAATCTAGTTTTAAATTGATGTAAATTAAATGGTCTAGTAATAATATGTGAACCATTTTTAGTGGGAATTTGTATTATCATAGGTTCTTTTTTTGCATCAATTTGTAATTCTATTAAAAAATCAGATAAATCTTTAAACACAATATTTTTATCGTTATCTATATCAATAATCCATTTTTTATCAGGATCTGAATGGAATTCTCCTGCAACAGAATTAAAACAATTTCTTAATGCTTTACAATTTTCTGTAAAAACAATATCAACAACTTTTTTAAGCATATGCTTAGCAAGTACATTATAATTTCTTTTATTAATACGAAGATATGCCCTAGCATTTTCCATATTACAAAGATTAATCACATATGGTAATTTTTTATCATAATCTTCTAATGAATCAATATAAAAGCTATCAATTATTATTTGATCGCGGTCCATTTCTATATTGTCTTTTCTTCTCTTGAATATTTGTCCAAAATAGAAATCATCCTTAACACTAAAATTTAACATCGATTTTATGATATGTAAATTATTTACCATATATTTTTTCGTATGTATTAAATAATGACGTAATATTTTGTGCTCCAATAATATTCATTGAATGAATTAAAATTATTTTTGGTAAATCTAATTTATTATCTATACAATAATTAATTAACCATTTAGCACAATCATATCCAGTTTTTTCAGTATATTGATCATATGGTATTTCTTCTGGTTTAGTATATTGATGAATATAATGTTCCATTCCCAAATCATGATCAAATGATATAATATTTGGAATTCCATTTACTTGAATTGTTTCGACAAATTCATCGTAATTTTTAACAACTTTCCATTCTTTCTCTAAATAAAGATATCGAAATGTATATTCATATACCTCTTTTGGATTACGAATATCATCAAGAAATAAATTATACATAATATAAAATTTTAACCAATTAAAATCTGTAAATTAATTCATTATCTCTATTATATATTGATATAACAGTACCTTTTCCATGTATCCATGAAAACGTCCATCCTTTATATAAAATTGTTCGGCTAGGTAAAATTTTAGCTAATGTATTGGGTGGATCTATTTCTTTACCATCTGCTTGAACAATATCTAAAATAGTATAAAAAATTCTAGTAACATCATGTTGATTCGATTTTTTATTAATTAAATTCTCAAATCTTTTTATGTCTTTTTCTATTATCTGGTTCATTAACTGATCAAATGATTTATCATCATGATAAAGTTTTTTTACTCTGTTCATTTTTAATATTTCATTAGATTCTTTTTTAATCAAATAATCCATTAAATCATCTAGAGTTAATGATTCTTTTTCTATTATACACATAATAATTTAATTTTAAAGTGAAAGTTTTTTCAATTCATTAATTGTATTATCTACCGATATGTGTTGAATTCCTATACCACCAGCATTTTTCCATTGTTTAATATTTGTTTCGTTATCATCAATTAAAATAGAGTTAGGTGACGCAAATTCGGATTTATGTTGTGCTGATCTTAAAATTAATTGGGTTCCGGGAAGTTCTCTTTTCACCCAATCATGTTTACCTATTCTTGAATCATCTTGTTTTGATGGCGCTGATAGAATTTGTGGGTTATATTTTTTAATATAATTCCATAACTTTTTACCATCATCAGTCCATTCAAGATTTATCCAAAAATCATATCCTGCTTTATTTATAGGTTCCCAAAACTGTTTATCATCATAATGATGTCCTATAATATCGATGCCAGTTAGTTCATAATATCCTTTAATGAAATTGGTAAGTACACCATCTAAATCAACAAAAATTTTAAATTCTTTTTCCATGTTTAAAAATCTCCATCTTCATCATTTTTAATAAATGGTTTTTCATATTTAGGATATAACATATCCCAAATTAAATGTGAATAATCTTTATTATCATACATATTAAAAAATATAGGATGATACTGTTTTTTGTGCTTCAAAATTTTTTCTGCAACTTCTTTTCTTGTTGATTTATCCGTTGGCATAATATCAGATTGATAAATTATTTGACATTCTCGTTTTAATGTTTCGAATGATGTCGTCATTTCGTCTAATATTTTTTTAATCCATTTATCAAATTCATCGGGGACATTGTCTAAAATATTATCTATTGATTTATTATTTTTCAAATATTCCCAGATAGTTCGGCTCGAAAATTTGGTTAACATTGAATGTAAACGACAATATTCAGCCCCCTTTATCTTCATTCTAAATCCCGATTTAAATCGTACAACATAACCCTCCGCATCATCCGATATCATTGATTTAAGTACAGTAAAATCGTTTATTCCATCATATTTTTTTACAATATTAAATCCTGCCAAATTTTGAAAATCATTACCATGAATATTAATTTCAAATCCATAAGGAATATTAATACAACCTATAAGAATTAAATCTTCAAAATCATATTTACATACAATTCGTCCTTCTTTAAATATTATTTCAAAAATATAAGTATATTGCGTATTAAGTTTTTTATATTCATATTTTTGTAATAATTCCCAGCCCTTTTGAGCATATTTTGATGTAAATGATCCACGAGAAGCAAATATCCATTCTCCATCATAAAAAAATAATAGACCTAACTGCCCATCCATTTTTTCCGTAATCTCAAATGGTTCATTAGGAATTTCAGATGGATCCAATTCACTATGGTTAAAAAATTTTTTGAAGCACCTGCTGATTATTTTCCCATTCTCATCAACCACGAGTCCTCTACAGGAAAGTGTTATTTTGTCCCATATCTTTTCGTATTGACACTTTCGGGCATAATTCAGTATCCATATATTCTTGGTTGGGTGTTTTTGTGATATTAACAACCTATCCTGAAGATATTCATTAATCGTTGCCCACGGCAGGCTGATAAGTCCTTCTTCCATTTTTGATGTTATATGTTAAGACGTTCATTTTTTTTATCAATACTATAACAATATTGTCCCTTTGGAATTACACTAGTATCTTTCATATTTACTCAAAATTATTAAGAATTTTATCACCGTGATGATCATAAGGTAAGTCAAAATCAATTGGCCTTTTTAACATTATTGGAATAACTTCATTTAATAAATTATACGGTCTAAATTCGGGATGACCATCAATTCCTATATCCATACTTCTACCTTTTCCAAATCTTCGTTCACTCATAAAATGAGTATGCCCGTGAAGATGAATATTTCCTTCTCTCATATTTTTCCATGATAAAATAGGATAATGAGACAAATGAAGAATATATTTATCGATTTTATAATCTTCATTAGCATTATCAACAGATAAAAATAATTCACGAATATTGCCTTTATTTTTTTTTATATGATGATCATGATTTCCTAGAATAAGAATAATGTTTTTACATGTTAATCTATCATAAAACTCTTTAATAGATTCAAACCCACCAAATGACCAGTCTCCCAGATGAATTAATATATCATCAACCATAACAACATTATTTATATTATTCACCATCATATCATTCATTTCATCTAATGTAGAAAAATCCCTAGTTTGTTCAATTGGTATACTCCCATCTGGATTTCTCCATTTTGTAACACCACGGCAAATGTTCTTATGATTATAATGTGCTAAGTGTCCGAGGTAATCCACACGTTTTGTGAGGGTACCTCGGACATATTAATTTTAAACATTTTACTTTCTTATTAATATTTTATATATAAAAAACACAATAAATTAGGAATTAAAAGTCCAACAGCGCCAATAACTGCAATAATTAATACTCAAATTTAATTAAACATAAAAAAAAGTTTTATTAACAAAAATCATCGTGAGGTGAAACAACAAGTCCGTCAATTATTTTACAATAATGTTCTGACATATTGAATAACGCCTCTGTAGGATGCGATTTAACATAATTTTCATTATATATAAGTCCATTGGGCTGTTCCCATTCAAGAGCATCTTCAATAAATTCTTCATTTGGTATTAATCTACCATATTCATCCACAACCCTTCCACTTCGAATAAATTCGAAAAGATCTTCTTTACTAGAATAATAACGATTTTTATTAAAATTCCAAACAAATTTCCATCCATGACTTCTTTTTCCTAAATGAATTTTTGTGCCATTAAGAAATTCGTCCCATGGACTCATTTTATTCCAATCATTCTCATTAATTGAAATGTAATTAAAATCACTTTCAATATTTTGTGAAGTTAATTCCATATCAACTATACGGTCAATAAGCGCTTTTTTTCGATGTAACATTTCTTCTTCCATTGGTGTTCTATAAAAATTAGTTCCCATAGATATAAGTTTTATAAAAATAATATTATTGAAACAAAGATATAAATTATTTTTTAATTATCAAAAAAAAATATAAAAAATCCCTGTGATTATTATTCAACAGGGATGAAATTATATAATTGATTGATAAGGAACTAAAAATTATATAAATCATATTTTGATCTAATTTTCATTATTTCATCGCAATCGGGATGATTATCCTTACCTTGACACCATATCATACCAAGATTTATTAATAGTTTCAATTCACTAATTGGTATGTTTACATTTTCATTTTGCTCTTTCTGATATTTTGTAATTATATCATCATATCTTTGCTCTTTTATTATATTAAGTAGAGTTTGATATTGATTTTCGTTTAAAATAAATTTTTTTGCCATATTAAAATTCTCCTTTTTCTATAAATACATTACTAATGTTTTCTGGGTTTAAAAGTCTTGATATTGTTGTAAGTACAACATTAGGATCAATTTTATTTATAATTTCTTCACCTAATTTATTCATAAGATTCTGAAATATACCACGACTACTTCCAACACCATATGGTCCGGTTGTTCCGATAACGCCAAAAAATTCTTTATTATTTCTAATAGTCATTTCTTCTGGATCTATATTTTGCGGTAATGGAGCAATAACACTAGCATATATAGGCGTAATTAAATTCTTAGTATTTTTACCTAGTTTTTCATCAGCTGCCCTAAAATTCATTTCTGCCTCAAATTTACATCTAAGTACATAATCATTATCACGAATATCGCCCTCAATAGTTAATATGCTTTCAGTATTAAATCCAACCCGGCCTTTTTGAATATTTTTTTTCAAAAGTTTTAATATTTTTGTATATTCACCAGCTTTTTTAAATTCAGATTCATCATATATTCTTTGCAAAGCAGACCAACGTGCATTTCCAGAATATGTTCTAGGCATAAATTTAGAACGATATCTTTTTCTTGCTTCTATACTGTTACCATTTTCTAATTCCAAACGAATATTGATAATATCATTTAGTGCTGCCGCTATACCTGGTATAATTGTACCATCTTCTAATATTTCGTCTTCAAAATCTCTAACTGCATTATATTTTAGATTTATAGTTGGTCTATTTCCCCCAAAACTAAACAATATTTCACGATTTGTTGTTCTTTCGGTTCTTAATGGGCCCGCCCAAATTTCTGGTATGAGGCTAAGATCTAGTGTGTTTAATATATCTGGTCTACTAAATAAATTATTAATTGATGGATTAATTACATAATATTTAGCCCATCTTTCATTATTTGAAAAATCTTTATTTTCTCTGGTTTTCATTCGTCTTTCATTTTCTCCCGGCACCGGTATTGAATAATCTGGTTTTCGATATTCTGTTCCCCATCTTTTTGATCTGGGTTCATAATGTGAAAAATATTTTTCAGGTAAAACAACCCATTCTTTTGCTTTTTTTGGTCTATCACTATTTGATTCCCCAGCATAATTTTGAAATTTAAGACATTTTAAACCTTCTGGTCTGGTATTACTTTCTAATATTACAATTTCATCACCAATAATAACGCCATTTACTAATTCATTTGTATCTGGATCTAATGATATAATTGGCGTTCGTATTTTTGATGTGGGATCCAAATCTACCACAGGAATTCTCATGGGCTGATCTAATTTTATAACTTGAGCGTTTAGTCTTTTATTTGCCATTTCATCTATTTCGCCATATGGTAATTCTTGGGGCAAATCAAAATAATTTATAATTTCACCTAGTGATTTAAAATACATTGGTTTATCAAGTTGTGGTATCCTATTAATTTGTTCTAATATTCTAGATACCAATTGATTTATCGTTATTATTGCCATATATTAAACATTTATTCTATAAATATCTTTAATTTTAAGTGAAGTACAAAAATACAAATATTTTTTAATTATTACTAATTTTTTGTAAGTTTTCTTGAACAGTTAAGAAACCCCACCGTTGTAATGTATTGCCTGTGGTTTAAACGCATTGTTAATATATTTTCTCCACTCCACATCTTTAGTATTCTTAACCAATAAGTCTAAATCACCATGAGATTTTTTAGTGTGGTATGATAACACATGTGTCGAATGGATATTCAAATCGGTAAATATTCGTGTTTGTATTTCCGACATTATTTTGAAATATTCAGCACTATCAATTCTTTTAGTGATAATACCATATTTATTTAATGCTTTACCTCCCATGATTATAAAGATGAAATTATTTTTTACAATTATACGAAAATAATTTCATGTCGTTACAAAAAAAAGAATTATTGTTCACTTGGTGTGCCACTTAATTGTGATAGAGCATGTGAACCGCCTTCAACAAACCAATTCGCAATATCGGAACGTCGATGGACGACATTAAGCATTTGGTCGAGAAGTACAAGTTTTTCTTCTGGGGATTTTGCTTTATGAACTTGTTCAGCCAATTTAACTAATGGTTTTAACCCATAATCACTTATAAATCTACCCATTTCACTTTTGCTGTCATCCATGTAATAATAATAGAAGTTATCTAATATTTCCTCATATAAAAGTTTATAAAAATCCTCACGAGTCATTTTATCTTCATCATATTTTTCATTATAAATTTTTTGTGCAAATGGATGAATTTCAACTTTACACGCTTCGGGATTTTTAAGTGGTATTAAACAATTTATTTGTTCTTTAACCCAAACTCCAATGGTATCATCAAGAGTTTCTTGGTCTTCTCATTCAGTATGACCAGCCAACGTTGTGAGAATGTTTATTTTTCTGGTGTTGTCGAGCATAATACCCTCAATCATATCTAAACCACGTTCATCTTTAACAAAACCAAATTGCATATAATCTTCCCATATTTTCTTTAATCTGGCAAAGGGAATCACTTTCCAAGGAATGTGTTTTGTAAAATCGGGATTGTTATTATAGAGAAAATCACTCATGATTTCCCATTTTAATTCATCTTCCCGCTCATAATAAACCCAATTAATATTATTATCATATTCACGTAAGAATTTAACAACCTTTTCTCTGATTATACGATATAATTTGTTCATGTTATTCTATCACCTAATATAAATATCTAAATATTCGTTAATTTAAAAGATTTTAAACGATATCGTATTATCAAAAACTACACAATTCATAGCAAATATGCAAGACTTTTTTTTGGGGGGGGGGGTGTATTAATGAAATCAATGCAGCAATAAAAAATTATCAAAAACATGTTGCTGCGGTAATGAATCACTATCGCATCATATTTAGATAAAAAAAGGGGGGCGCTTACCCCCTTTTTTATTTTTCCCCCTTAACTGGAACTTCTTCGAGATACTTATACCCCTCTAAAATTCTATCAATTGATTTCTGAAATTTCTGAAGTGGATGATTTTCTTCAGGATAATGATTTTCAATCTGGGAAAAACTTTTACCTCTGGCGATGCCATAGACTGCATACATAATACATAATTTCTCACGATTTATTAAATGCTGTCTTGTGGCTTCATTTGCATCCATCAATCTGTCACCTTTAATGTGAACAGTTTTTCTTTGATTTTTATAAAATTTCTGAATTTCGGCTGCTTTTTTAATGCCGTCTTTCATTGCTGCGATGTTTATTTTAATTAAAGTTTCCATAATAATATGAATTTAAATTTATAATAATTTTTGTGTAAACAATTTTGTTTATTTTTATGATTTATGTTACATGTTTTATGTAAAATTATTGCATATTGCGATTTACGATATGTTTATATGATTTGCAATTCGCAAATCATGCATCGTATTGATAATAACATTATTATGGAGGTCTAATTCGTGCCTATGATTTTTTCATAATTTCAATTTTTTAGTGCTAAATCTAATTTACTTGTGTATTTACACATTTCAGGTGTTCCATAAAAACAAAAAGCTGTCATCTGGTTTTGAACATCTGGCTCATAAAAAGCAACTATGTCAGCACCATAATACTGCAATTTATTATATAGGTCTTTGAGAGATTCTTCATTACTGGTAGATAGAGAAATCAAATAATTTGATTCTTTTTTCCAGTAAATGAATTGAGATGGGAATTTTTGTGCAAATTCAGCAATTGCGTGTGCTGATTGGACAAGTTGATAACCTGCGGAAAGGTCTTTACGAGTTACGGTTACTAATTTTACCTACTTCATAATGTTTATTTTTAATAAATACTGTTGTTTCATAAACAATTACAATACCAATTAATTTATCCGTCATTTTGTCACTTTTGTGATTCCTGTGGGATTCGAACCCACGAATACTTTTTTAGAGAAAGCCGTTTTACCACTAAACTAAGGAATCTTAATCATCTGCTAATTTATATATTTTTTTTCGAATTATTTCGTAGTTTTTAAAACACAGACACATTGTTTTAAATGTTTTTCCGTTCGCTTTTTTTACTTTTGATTTTAAGCACATATTTATGATTTTTCACATAAATACTTTAGTACCCCCGACAAGAATCGAACTCGTATCTTATGGTTCGTAGCCACACGTTTTATCCGTTAAACTACAGGGGCAAATGTTATTCTTAAATTACATATAAAATGACAATAACAAGATAATTTTTGTACTCCCAGAGGGAATTGAACCCCCATCAAAAATTTAGAAAATTTTCATTCTATCCATTGAACTATGGGAGCAGGCTTGAATAGTTATATTTTATTAGTACCCTCGATGCGACTCGAACGCATAACTCACAGATTAAAAGTCTGTTACTCTGTCCAATTGAGTTACGAGGGTATTATTTTTTAATAATGATTGAGCCAACAGTGGGACTCGAACCCACGATTGCCACTTTACGAAAGTGGTGTTGTAGCCACTGAACCATATTGGCAATAAGACTGCAGTAGAACACTATCTACCTTTCCTTTCGATGACTTATGGTTTATAGTCGATACGGTCATTTGAGCCTGATGAGGGATTCGAACCCCCAACCCCCTGATTACAAATCAGGTGCTCTCCCAATTAAAGCTAATCAGGCATGTTTTTTTATTCTACAATATGACCAATTTGTTCTCGAATATGTTTATTATAATTTTCTGTTTTACGAACAGTACCTCTGGTTGCTGGGTGATAGATAAATTCATGCTCGATTTGATGCTTTTTAAGCACTTTTTTAACCGTTCTTCCGTTCTTCTCATTGCTATAACAGTTCCATCAAAAGATTTAATGTCGCAAATATCGTCTTCAAATACGTTTAAGAAGGCACAATCATTCCAACATATTCCAATTTCTTTTAATGGCTTTGTATAGAGGTGCGGCTGCGAGACGTTTATCTTTCCAAGTAACGTTCATTTTTTTTGCAAGTTCACTACGCTGTTCACCGACAAATAGATATTTTTTCATATATTACGAAATTTAATGGATTTTAATTTTGATTTAACCACAACAAATTTTATTAAATCACATGCTTTTGTAAATTCTTCGGGTAAGACTTTTGGAAAATTCTTACTACATTTCATAATAAAATTTTAAAATAAAAACAAAGATAATAAGAATAATTTATTATGCAAATATTTTGCGCCCCAGACAGGACTTGAACCTGTAACCAATAGATTAACAGTCTACTGCGCTAACCATTACGCTACTGAGGCGTGAAGTAGTGGTAGAGGGATTTGAACCCCCAATCTTTTGGATATAAGCCAACTGCGTTCACCGTTACGCCATACCACTATTAATATTTAGAGCAGGTAGCGAGAATCGAACTCGCATCCTCAGCTTGGAAGGCTGACGCACTAACCATTGTGCTATACTTGCAAAACGCACTTCCTTTCTTCGTTTAGTGCTAACCGTAGGTGGGGTGTGGAACGAGCAGGATTTGAACCTGCGACCAACAGATTTTCAGTCTGTCACTCTACCACTGAGTTACCCTTTGTTGTCCTGAGTGGATTTGAACCACCGACTCCTACATTATCAGTGTAGTACTCTAACCGACTGAGTTACAGGACAATGAGAGAAGGCGACAGGATTCGAACCTGCATAAGATGGGTTGCAGCCACCTACCTAAGCCATTCAGACACGCCTTCATATGTAAACATTTGGTCAATCCATAGATTGTGCAGTAATCACCACGTGCAGGTAGTTTATCTTGATTACCATCCAGCATGTCAAAGAACCCAATTATCGTATTGTAAGCCGATAATTATTATTTATCGGTTGTTAAGCCGATAAGATTTTGAGCCAAGTACAAGAATTGAACTTGTATTTTCTGAATACCACACAGAGGTTTTACCGTTAAACTAACTTGACGTATGTAAAGAACGTTTTTAAAACAAAAAACTCGAAACTTTGTGGATTTCGGGTTCTTGATTTTATTTCAGTTTATTTTATTCCTATTCCATAATAAAACCTGAACCCATATCCGTGATATTATTTCTGCCGAAATTAATACATGATGTACCTTCTCCATTGCGACTGGTGGTCGAGTGTGATGAAGCTACTATGTAAGATATTCGTTTCATTGATTCAAATGTTTTATTATTATACATTCATTTTACTTAAATACGATGCTAATATATAAAATATTACATCATAAACAAAAAAAAAATACAAAAAATTATAAAATATTTTTTATATTTCATGTAATTTAATGATTCACAATGCGTTTGCCATTATTCATAATTACGACACCACTATTAGATATTGATTTTTTTATTTGTGGGGGTGTTTCAAGAAAATCGAATGGACCCACACCTACGGAGATGAGTGGATTTTACGCTCGTTTCATATAAAATTTTGACAAATATAACAAAAAAAATATAATAACAAAAAAATTATTTTATTTTAGTGTAAATATGAAAAAGGAGTATAATTGTAATATAGATATTCTGTTTTAATTTTGGGAGTAAAATTACCACTTATTGTTTTAACATCAAAACTTGATTTGGTGAAACCATTATCAATTAATTTATCATATAATTCACAATGATAACCACTTATTAATATTTTTGCTTTAGTTTTTATTGCTGCATTTAAAAAATCTATATGTCCATTTCTGTCCATATCAATATTATATCGAGTAGATGTTCTCGTTGACTGCTCATATGGTGGATCGCAATATAAAAATACGTTAGATGTATTATATTTTTTAATTAAATTAATTCCATCAGTATTTGTAACAATAACTCTAGATAATCTATTATGAAGTTCTTGTAATCGATCAATAGATGAAAGAAAATCTGAAATAGATTTACTCATACTTCTTCTAATATACATATTTTTGGAAAATCCACCAATGCCATTATGCGATGTTCTATTTACATAAAAAAAATAAAACGCCCTTTCAATAATCGAAATATCCGATTTCTTTAAATTTTCTTTAAATTCGGACCGTAAATCTTCAGAATATAAAGCTATATCACATTTTTCTTTAAAAACTTTAAACATGTCAGGATCAGATAAAACTTTATATAAAGAATATACATTTTTATCTAGATCATTATATATTTCAATTTCAGTTGGTTCTTTCATTAATCCCACACTAAACGATCCTGCAAATGGTTCAATATAAACATTATAACTTTCGCGAGATGGAAAATAATAAATTATATTATTAAACATTGTTCCTTTACCACCAAAATATTTAATAGGAGCTTTCATTAAATTAAATTATTTTCTATGATTTTATTCATCGCCATTTTTGGTGAAATTTTTCTACTACACTCAAAATTTTTATTTTCTGGGCAAAACGAATTATGATAGCAAACTAATTTATCAGCATGTGCTTTTGAATTAAAACAACCAGTACACACATCATAATTTTTTACTCTTATACAATCTTCTTGAAATTCATACCAATCTTCTGTAAATCCATTAATCATTACTGTTTTTTTCCTATTTATATCATCACCTAAAATTTCAAGAGATGCTCCATCATTATAATCAGTTATAAATTTAGTTTCTTTTATTTATACATCAGACTGATTTGGTATATTAGTTTCTTTATTAAAATTATCTACACAATATTTAACAACATTTAAACATTTATACAAACAATATGCTTCATTTAAATTAAATAACCCATTTTTCATTCCATATTCAATGGATCCTTCAATTATTTTTATTGCATTTATATAATCTATATTTTCGATAAAGTTATTTAGTTTCTCTTGACTTTCAAACTCTATCATTCCGCCAAGTATTTGATTTTTCATAAACAAAATATATGAAATTTTATTAAAATTTCCAAATATTTATGATATTATGTATGTTATTATTAATAATCAAAAGTTTCCTGCAGAATATCTATCAACACCAGAAGAATTATCACGCGGAATGATGGGTAGAGATAAATTAGATGGTTGCATGGTATTTAAAATAAATAAAGGATATCATAGCTTTTGGATGAAAAATACATTAATTCCTTTAGATATTATATTTGTTTTAAATAATCGAATTAATCGTATTCATCATAATTGCCCAGTACCAGAACCAGAAATGCAAGAATTACCTAGATATAGCGGTTTAGGAGATCATGTTATCGAATTTCCTGCCGGTACGGCATTAAATTGGAAAATCGGAGATAAAGTTTATTTTGGATCACCATTAAATCCTGTAAATAATTCAATGAATTTTTAATTTTCTAATTGTTTTGTTTAATACTTCTTTTGATGGAAATGGTTTATCCATCTTTTTTTGAGTATCAATAATTTCTTTTTTTGTTTTAATATAACTTAAATTATCTAATGACTTTTTTCTTTCGCAATCTTTACAGTTAGATTCATAAACAAATTTTTCACCACTTTTAAGATTAAAATCAGAAAGTGGTTTTCTAATCCCACACATTACACAAACTTTTGTATTTATTACCGATTCCATTAATTATAAATACAATTGATTCATGAATTTCACCTTTTTTGTTTTTAATAAAAATATCATCAACACTCTTCCTATAATACATATTTTTAAAACAAATATTTTACTTTTGGACTTACTTTTTCAAATACCCAAAAATAAGAATGATATTTTCTAGCATGTTCTTGTTTCGTCCATTTTGTGCCAAAACTATTTAATCTCATTTTAGCCAATAAAATAAAAAGATCTCGCGGATAAAAACCTATCTGTAATGCCATATTCATTACCATAACATGAGTAAAATGATTTTTTCCCCCAGATACGGTATCTTGACATTTCATAATAACAAATCCATTATCTTTACAAACACGATATAATTCTGTTAATGTATTAAAGTAATTTTCGGTCAATTTTTTATATGATTCATATCCTTCAAATCTTTTTGCAATCTTTGAACTACCATCCCTATTTTCTTTATAGGTTTTTCCTGCAATTACAAATGGGGGGTCATACATTATACTACCAATACTATTATCATCAAATGGTAAATTTTCAGAATTAGCTAAAATTATATCATTATTAATAGGATATAAATCAGATTTTATTTTAGGTTCAGGTAAATTTTTCCAAAACGCTCCTTTAGAATAAGTACAATCTAAATCAAATTGTTCAATTTGATAAAGTTCCATAATATTTTTAATAACTTCATAATTTGAATTATATACACTTTTTATCACATTAATTTCTTTTTCCATTAACTTTACTTTTAATATTTTTTTAATTAATTTTGTGCAAATATATAATAAAAAAAATATTTACCAAACTATTTATAAAAAAATAAATTAAAAAAGATTATAACATTAAGATGGGATGTGGATGTAAAAAAAAGAGAATAGTATCAAATGGGCAAATACCATTGGACCAGCCAGTTCCGCCACTAAAGCCTCAGCCAACCACTGCATCAATGGCGAAAAGTAGATTTATTATAAGAGAAAATCTATCACATGCTCCATTTCCACTACGTAAGCCACAACCACCAAAAAATGATGCGGATATTTTAATGGAAAAGTTTAAAACATTTACTCCTTTAAAACCAACTTGATTTCATTTATAACTTGTTCAGATGTAATTGATTTACTGCATTCAAATTGCCGTTCAGTATTTTTATGCACTGGACACCAATTCCAGTCGCCAGGATCAAAAACATAATTACTCCAACATCCATGGCACACATCTTCATTTATAATTCTTCTAATATTATTTAATGGTTCACAATTTCTATTTGTAAATCCTGATATCAATATTGTTTCAGTACCTGATGCCCAAGCTAACCAAGATAACCCACCACTAATACCAATGAATAATTCGGATTCTTGAATATGTTTCAATGCATCTTCTATTTTTGGTGTGGGTGAAAATGTAAGACCATCAATATAAAAGTTATTACCCATATATTCATACCCCTCGGTTGATAATAATCTAACTTCATAATTTCTTTCTTTTAAATAATTAATAACATCTTTCCATCCTGTAGGATTGTTCCAATATTTACATTGAGCGGTTCCATGAACGCCAATTGATACCATCTTTTTTTTATCAACCGATAAAATTGGTAATCTTGGTTTTAATTCAATATAATCTAATCCTAATATATCTGACGCAACTTTCATTAATGGTTCCTTTTTAGGATCAATAAAATGTTTTGTATTATCCCATTTATTATTATTTATGAATATCCCAAGTCTAAAAAGTGCATATATACCATATGTTATTTTACCTGGTTCAATAAATTCAATATTAGGATATTGTTCTTTAAATAAATTATTATAGAATGTTGAACATACAATATTGCATTTTCTTTCTTGTTGAAATTTTTCTACATATGGTATCCAAGCTAGTGTATCTCCAAGAGATTTTGATTCAAAACTTATTAAAACTTTTTTACCTTCAGGATTGAATATATATTCATTATAATAATCATTATCAATTCCACTCACTTTTATAATCCAATCAACACAATATTTTTTCGTACATCTTGCCCAATTATTATTTTCCATATTCAATTGATATTCAATTGTATTATTTTTACTATTAATAAATTGAATATTATATGTTTTTTTCGTGTCTTCTAAAATCTCTATAAATGGACCATCTACAAAATTAATATTTACTTGTTTAGGTATATGATCCATTTTTATTTTTTTAATTTCTTTATTTGTTAATTTATTTAATTTTCTAAATTCATTTATATGATCACCTAGAAATTCTTTAAAAACTTCCTTTCCCTCACAATAAATCTTAACATAATATCCTTTTTGGTATTTACCAATATTATGAATACTCATTGTACCTTTACCTAAATGATGAAATTTTTTATAATTTCTATAATTTACTTCGACCAAATAATCGCGATCAGCCGGTATTCTATAATATCCTGAAATCATATGCACATATAAATTATCAAGATCATCAACTGCTAGATATACCTGGAAATATGGCCCATTTAGATGCATTCCTTCTCTATTCCATACAGCTTGAGTATTAAGCTGTTTATCATTATCTATATAATCAGTTATATATATATCATTTGTTACTTTTCTTAATTGTTCTAAAAAAACTATTTCTAGTTGCCAACCTTTAGGTTTATTACAAAAAAATTCTTCTTTACTTTTTATTTGATCAATAACCTCTATAGCTATTTCGGTTTTTATTGAAAAAATATATGTTGCACAATAATTTCCTAAATGTGTATTAATGGTAGATTCTTTATGATATTCATAAATTACTGCGTCATGGTATGGTATTTTTTCCATAAAAGCTTGTCGATATTGTATAGCATCGGGAATGTTATCATATTCCATAAAATGTATTATATTTTTTCCCAGATATTTACAAAAATTAAAAGCATTTCTCATTGACACCCATATTGCATAATCATGATGAAACATATTTTTATTATCAATTCGTGTTTCATCCATTACTGACCATCGTCCACTATTCACCTCATATTTATTAAATTCGGTATAATGTAATATTGGATTATTTTTATCAAATATATAATAGTCAACCATTTTCTGAATTTCAGGCTTTAATGGATAATGACTACTTATTAAAATTGGTACATTAAATATTTTTAATATTTTTATTTGTGAAATTAAATCATTTTCTTTAGACTCATTATCGGGCCAACAATCTATTACAAATATGTGACCATCAAAACGTTCTTTTGAAAATTCTGGCACAATTGAATTTATTATATATTTTCCACCACCTTTTATGCCATAAAAATATAAGTCAATAGGAACGCCATTTTCAAATCGATATTGAAACTCTCCATCAGGAAATGCATTATCAAAATTTACAATCTTTCGAATATCAGACTCTGTAAGATTTTTATAATAATCAGACCATTCTTCAGATATTTGTATAAGTAATGGTGCATCAATGGGACTAGTTCTTCGTGTTCCATGTTCTGGCCTTCCTGTTGAAGCGCATGTGAATAAAAATAACCCACCGGGCTTTAACATTTTTATAATATTCATAATTGTTTTTTCATAAAACATATCGTGTTCAAAAGCCTCACATGATACGATTATATCAAAATAGTCGTCAGGGGCATCATATAAATGTCCACTTCCGACAACATCAACATTTTTTCCTTCACCAACATCAAGTCCTATATATATACAATCATCAAAAAGATCGCGAATGCTACCATTGATATCTAATGATCCAATATCAAGGACTTTTTTATTTTTAAAATAATGTGGATATTTTTCTTTTACTTTAAGACAAAAATCTCTTTGCTCTTTATGTGCCATTATCTTTTAGTTATAATAATTATACCGTTTAAAAAATTTATAGATTCAATATCTACTCTACAATATGGCTGTACTTTCTCAGAAAGCGGAATTAGAACAGATTCTTTTCTATATGTATCGCCAAGATGTGTTCTTAAACCTCTAAAATTTACATCATCAACTAATCTTTTAAAATATTCTATAGTTGAATCACTTTTTAAATATCCACCACCGAAATCCTCCCAATATGATGTCGCACAATCTTCAACAATATATACTCCACCAGATTTAATTGATTCAAATAAATGTACAAATGAAAATATTACATCACTACTACGATGTGTTCCATCATCTAGTATCATATCAAATAATCCGTGTTTTTCAGATACTTGTTTTAAAAATTCAAAATCATTTTGAGATCCAATTTCAATGGATATCCGATCATCTTCGTATTGTTTGCATTCTGGTAAAATATCAATACCAACTATTTGTGAACGATAATAATAATCTTTCCACATTTTTAAAGATTTGGCGTGTAAAACACCAATTTCTAATATCTTTAAATCATCATATCTGTTAAATGGAAGATATTTCTCGTATTTAACGCAATAATTATGGCAATTTGATGATTTATTTGTTCCATTTAATTTTCCTAAAATATCTAATGTGCTCATCTCCAAAAATATATTAATTGTAAATTATTGTCATTTCCTAAAAACAAAAGATATGAATTAAAACCTAAATTATTCAATCGAGTTATGAAATTCAATCTTAATTCTTCATTATAACCCATATGACTATGATGATACTCCATAGCTATAGTTTTTACTTTCATTAAATTATCATCAGATATACCATTAAAAATTTGGTGTTCCGCTCCCTCTACATCAACTTTTAAAAAATCTATTTTATTTATTAACCCAGTTTCAAATAAATAATTTAATGTGTATGTTCTAACAGAATATTTATTTATTCCTGTAATATCCAATACTGTTGATCCTCCAAAATGATTTGTTTCGTGTAATATTATTTCACCTATTGAATCGCTCATAGCTGCATTAAATAATATAGTACGAGGATCAGCATTTAATTTAAGTAATTTAAAATATCTACGATCTGGCTCAAATGATATTACTTTACTTGCCCCTTCTCGATATGCCCATCGTGTAAATACACCTATATTTGCTCCTAAATCAACAACGATATCACCATCATGTATCCTTTTTTCTCGATTATTATAATATTCTCTTAAATTATATATTTCATGAAATACTGCATATTCCCATCCATATTTTCTAGCTATATCTATAGTACTTCCAGGCATTTCATATATATTTCCAAAATTTTCCAATTTATAGATATCAGTATAAAAATACATTGATTGATGGAAATTATTATCTCTTTTTAATTTAATGAATTGAATCATTTTATCAGACATTTCCATGTTTTTATTTCCATGAAACCAAATTATATCAGATTTATTTTCTGGTATAAATTGATATCCATATATTCGATTAAAATTTTGTGGGCCGGATTCATTCCAAAATTTATAAAAATGATTCAAAGCATCTTCAGTAAATCCAACATCACCATCATATGATGAAGTATCAAAATTAGATAATGGTAAATGCCTCTTAAAGCCATATTTCCATCTCATTACATTATCAATTGTTTCATCATTCCATAATAGATATTTTTTATAATCTTTTAAATCTATTGATTTATAATTTTTAATAATTTCCTCAAACCACCATTTACATTTTTTATTATAAATAAATAAACACACGTGCATATATGGCCATGAACGTGAAACACCCCATAACTCAGATAATTTTTCTGAAAAATATTGTGTCTTATTTTCACCTTTTTCTTGATATATTCCAAAAAATTCTTTTTGTACATGAATGTCAGATAAAGGATAATTTTCAATTTCTCTAAAATATTTTTGAATCGTATTTATATTATAATTAACAATAGAATCTCCATCTATCCAGACAAAATTTTCATATTTTTCATTTATAGAAGCAATGCAAGCATAGTGTTTCCAATACCATTTATCGTATTCTGAATGTTCTGGCGGAACTATTTTACGTTTAATCATATTTGGCATATCAAATGGTACCTCACAATTTATACCATATACAATAATCTTATTTTCAGAAAATTCATTTAATGATTCAACTAATTTTTGAATAATTCCCATATATGATAAATTTCCTGCTGTTACAAAAACAAATGATTCAATTTTCTTTTCTAAAATTTTAGAAGCCAATTTTGCTGCATTATCCCATTTAAATTCATTTCGTATTAATACAGATTCTTCTAATGCCTTTATTTTATAATATCCATAATACATATATGCGTTAATCATTTGCTTAGATAAATGATTAAAATCAGGCTCACAATATTCACCATCAACAACATCATTACCAATAATGGCTGGCCTAAGATGTGATATATTTACTGGAATACCTTTACCTTTAGCAAATTGAAGTTGAGCTCCCCAATTAGAATAAATCGAAGGTGTACCACAACTCATTGATTCACAAAGAGGAAGATTCCACCCCTCACTTCTCGCACATGAAACAAAAACATTACCTTCTTGAAGATATTTAATATAATCTTCACGAGGAAGAAATTTTATAAATTTAATATTATCATAATGTATATCATATTTATTTATTCTATCCTCTGTTGATCTAGTTTCATCATATGGATATGGATTTTCAACACAGCAAATTAATTCAACATTTAAATTATTCTTAAATGTTTCACCAAATGTTTTTAAAATTTCAGTCGTTGATTTTCTATAATCCCATCTACCAAAGTGAATAAATCTAAATTTATCTCTTTTTGGTAATTCATTAATCGGTTTAAAAATATCACCATCCACACCTTCAGGCACTATGTGAATTTTTTCTTTTGGATATCCTTGTTCTATTAACGAATCATATTGCCATTGGCTTGGCACCCACATTTCATCAAACATTAACAATCTATTAAAAAAATTTTCAGGATACCTTGTAGATTCCCACACATTATACGCTATTTTATATCCGTCATAATCATCATAAAAATAATAACTATTATGCTCTGCTAGAATAATATGTATATCTGGTTTAAAATCACCATTATAATTGTACATTGGATAATCACTTCTTGATTTATCCTCATTAAATAATGTCTGAAGAATTAACATTTCCTTCATTTCTTCAGTAAAATAAGGTTCATCATTATGTGGTTCATTTGACATTCCTTTCCAGGAATTTCCGATAGTTAAATTTCTAACTTTAACTTCATGATATTTATTCAAGGCACAAAAAAAAGACCTAGCATGGTTGGCATAACCGGTTGTTCCAATAAAAGAGGTGTGTGCAAGTATTTTCATTGTTTTTGTATTATAACATTAATATTAGACCAGATGTACGAGATGTTTTTGCTTTGGGCATGAGATAGTTTAATGTCAAATCCTCCGCATCAACAATACGAGATGCTATTTTCAGCATTAGCTTAAATAGTCTCTTATCCATATGGTGGTCATGAAGTCTGTCGATATTTTTCGTTTTAACTGTTATCATGATTAATCAAATCTTTTCCTATGCTTTATTTTTTGGGTATAGTTCTTCTTACTACGATGAACCCTATGCTTGGCTTTCCATCCGTTCTCAAATGAAAGTTCGGCATCCCCGCTTCCCTTTCTATTAGCTTTTATGTAATCATCGAGTTTCATTCTAATTCATATGCAATTTCGGTAACATATAATGTCGTACCGTCATGACCAACATTAAGATGCTTTAATACATAAATATTAAAGTACCCATAAGTATCTTCCCTTTCTGAATTAAACATATAATCATAATCAGTAGGAAAATTGTCATGATTGGTGAAATCTGCAACCATAATCTTTTCATCGAAAATACGGCTTACTTCAGCACTTAGGCTTTTTTCCGAAAATCTTCGTCCAACCAAATTTTTTAATTGATTAACTACTTCTTTCTGTCTTGTGGTATGATATTTCTTCCATAATAGCTACCCGAATCTTTGTCAAAGGCCGTAATTTCTGCGTATATGTTTTTCATAGTTTTAATCGTTATTGGTTAATACTATCTATTATACGAAAAAAAGCCAGAATTATTACATTCTGGCTCAAAAAACTGGATGGTTTTTCATTTCGTATCCGCAGCACCCAATCCAGTCAGAATAAACTGCGCTATCTTTAATTTCTTTGCCAAAGTTAATCAATTATTTTGAACGACCCAAACATTTCCTCACCCATGCCAGTTTTAATTTCGGCATACCTGTTTCCACCGCCTGTAAAGTCCTTATAATCCTTTGCAGTCCTATACAAGAGTTTGCCAGTACTTGGTCTATTCAGCCAATATTCCATACCCCTGACATCATTAAGTGAGAAATACCATGCCTGACCATTAATAGTACAGAAACCTGAAACGTAAAAATGACCTCTGCTAAATACAATATCGGTTGCACCAACAGATTTCAATTCTTTAGTGAACTCTGACTTGAAAGTCCGATAAAATTCTGCAAACTCAGGAGTAAGAGTTGATGAACTTTTAAATCCTCTTTTTAACATTTCGATTGATTTTTTCATTGTCTCGCTGTTGTTGGTTAATACTATATATTATACGAAAAAACCCCCAGAATATTACATTTTGAGGGCAAAAACTTTAAACTAAGAGCAAACAAATTTAAAAACTATATCTGTCAATCTTTTCAATCCTGTCATCAATCCAGTCAGTAATGTTTCAATTTACATTAGCAAAATTCAAAATATCTTTGCTTGTGCTTTTCTTTTCTTGTATAGGCATTATCTGACTTATGTACTTTGTGCTTTGCAGTCCAACCAGTTTGATTTTCCAGTTCAGCTTCCCTGCTGCCTCTGTGGATTGCTTTCATGTAATCATCAAAACAAAAATGTTTCAATCTATATTCAAAATAAATTCCCTGTGTGCAACATTAAACGCAATCGGGTCATGCTTTTTTAGCCAATTACCATATTTAGCATAATCAGGAATACGACCGCCGTTACTTTTTTTGTCGTCTTTAGGCACACCAATCTCATTAAGATAATCTATAAAATATCTGATTGTTAATGTTTCTTTTTTCATTGTCTTGTTGTTGTTGGTTTAACTACTTAGTTATACGAAATTAAAACAAAAATGTTGCATCCACAAGTGAGTAATATACCCACAATTCAGACATTTAGTGAACGAATAAACTCATACATTCTTTCCATGTACATTTGAGCATATTCCTTTGTACCAAAGTTTTCTTCAATAGGCTTCTCATGCTCCATGTAATATTTTGATGCTTTTTGTAGCATCTCAATCGCTTCTCTAGCTGCAACTTTTCGTAGTCGTGCCGACAGCCATGTTTCGGGGATGTCAACGATGTCTTTTAAAAGAAGGACTTTACTTGCTTTCTCAGGATTATTCCAAAAGTATTGAATGAAGATATTAACGACCTTCCCGTATTCATTGAGAATGGTTATTAAATCCATCATTTTCTTCTGTGTGCTGAACTTCAAACTACATTTGGTTGACCTGATTAGTTTCATGATTGCTATATTTTCATATATTATTTTCTTTTAATTTCTGTTCTTTTCTTCTCATTGCACTTCGTGAGCCATATAAACTCTTTATCACCTTCATTAAATAATTTACGGCTTTTTTCAATAAGTTCTATATTGATATCAATACTTATCATCTTACCATTTGTTTTCGCTGCTATATGACCTAGAAATAAACCAAATAAACCACCTTCACTATTAAAAGATACGCCGGTTTCTAATACATTTAATTTATCAAAATTAAAATTTTCATTTAAGGTATTAATTACTGATTCTATTTGTAATCTTCTCGTTATAAAATGATAATGATTTCAATAATCGCATATATTTTTCTCCATATAATTATTATATTCATTATATGTTTGATTAAATATTTTTTTCAAGTCATCAAGTTTCATATAAAATTGAATATAAATGTTTTTTTAAGTCATTATCATCATCTTTGATAATTTGTTTCGCATATAACCATCCATTTGGAATATATGAACATAATGCAAATATTTTCTGAAGTTCAATAATTTCTCTTTTTCTTCCATCAGAATATTTTAAAACTGTTTTAGTGAAAAATGTATCATCAATATCGTCATTATTACCATCATATAAACCGTTACTAACACAATATTCTCCTAATACTGTCCCTCTATATGGCTGAAAAATACTAGTCCATGCTATTGTTGGTTTAATTTCACAATTCATTTTTAATAAATTTAATTCATCTTCAAAAGATGTATTTGGAAGTCCTAACATTTGTTCAGTACGTAATTTAATACCATTTGATAATAATTTTTTACAGTTTTTTATTATAACTTCATTTTTCATTTTTCTTCCAAGAATTTTTTCTCGATATTCTTCATTATATGTTTCAATAGCTATTGTTGCACTAACGCACCCACTTTTAATCAATAATTCTATTTTTTTATTATCAAGAGATTCAATTCTAAATTGAGCATGATATGGCCTTTTATTCCATTTTTCATTAAATTCTGTCAACCATTTTTTATTAAATCCAAAAAAATCATCTTGAAAAAATATTAATTCTGCATTTATTGTTTTGGCTTCTTCTATTACTGAATTAACAGACCTTAATCTTACTTTAATATTTGGATATATTAATTTATAACTTGAATTATAACAATATGTACAACTAAACGGGCATCCAAAAGAAGTCATAATATTTTTAATTCTATTATTTTTATGTTCTAACGATTGAGAATAAAATCCTTCTCTATCAGGAAGTAAAATATCAGGATCAACCATTGGATATATTCTAGTATCATCTATATTAGGAAATGATAGTACACTTTCACCACGAAATACGAAATCAGCATATTTTTTACATTCTTCATAGAAAAATGATGCATGCGGCCCACCTATTGCTGTTTTTATACCTAATGCACGTAAAGTTTTACAAGCGTCATATACTTCTATATGATTTCCAGTATATGTGCTAAATCCTATTAAATCATATGAAAAAAGATTATCAACTTCATTAAAATCAATATTTTTGGTTTTATATAAATAATAGTCAACATCATTACCTTTATCTTTCATTGCTTTACCAAGAATCATTAATCCTAATGGCTCAATAATGGAGAATTTATGGACTAATAAAATTTTCATATCATAAAAGATACTGAAAATATATTAGAAAAGAAAATAAATATGTTTTTATTTATATTAATTTTTTAAATTTTACATCAATTTTGCTATAATCAACAAGATAATATCCATTTTTATCCATTATAACAGCATTTTCAAATTTAGTTCCTAATAATTCTTGAGCTATTACACCTTCATATAAACCAGGCATATTTTGCGATTTAATATATCTGAATTGATAAATATTAATACCAGATAACGATTTTCTTATGAACTTAATATTTTTCTTAAGATGCTCTTCTTGATCTTGTTGGCGTTCTTGATGGCGTTCTTGATGGTGTTACAGTTGGGCTTGTTGATGGTGTTGTTGTTGATGTTGGAGATGGACTAGGCGGTTGATAACATGGACGGCCACTACCACTATTATATAAATATGCAACTTCTAATGATGTTATAACTCTATCCCACATAGCAACCTCATCCATTGTTCCAATAAGACCAGAGGTTTCATAAACTGAATTACCAAGATAAACATAACTACCAGAATAATACTCTGGAAGAAAACTTAATGTTTTTGGACTAGTTGAACTTAACGACCCATCAACATATGTTCTAGATTCTCTATTTGATCCATTAAATGTCCAGACAATATGATGCCAATTTCCATCATCAAGATCCCAGTTACCGTTATATTCATAAGATTCTACCCCATTATTATATACTGAAATCACTAATGGGCCACCCGAATCAATATACATTGTTATGCCTCTACTTGGCGAATACCATCTAATATCAAACAGCGTTTGAGTATTGGCGGAAGATGTTTTTGCCCATAAAGAAATTGAAAATGTTGATAGTCTTAAACCACCTGATGAGCCCCTGACATAATCTGTATTGGCATCTTGTGAAAAACCATATGAGACTATACCACTCGCACGATACGTTATTGAATTCGTTGTTGTTAAATCATGCCCATTTTCTGTACTATCATAAAATGTGCCACTAGCCTCTTCAAAATCCCAACATGCAACTAATCCACTAGTAAATGGATTGTGAATTGGTGATGGTGTTATAGATGACGTTCTCGATATTGATATACTTGGTGTACTAGATATTGATGGTGATGGTGTTGGTGATTGTGAAACGCCCATTGATGACGATACTGAAATGCTTGGCGTTCTAGTATTTGAAACTGATATTGATGGTGTTGGTGATTGTGAAACAGCCATTGATGACGATACTGAAATGCTTGGCGTTCTAGTATTTGAAAGTGATATTGATGGCGTTGTTGTTGATGTTGGAGATGGACTAGGCGGTTGATAACATGGACGGCCACTACCACTATTATATAAATATGCAACTTCTAATGATGTTATAACTCTATCCCACATAGCAACCTCATCCATTGTTC
>Ga0208196_1000422_pt1 | contig 58253 bp, 66 predicted proteins | sample AD_JPNNA7_MetaG_FD_184443 | JGI IMG/M metagenome (GOLD analysis project Ga0208196, IMG submission 184443) | Active sludge microbial communities of municipal wastewater-treating anaerobic digesters from Japan - AD_JPNNA7_MetaG (SPAdes) (version 2) | ecosystem: Engineered > Bioreactor > Anaerobic...
TGGCGTATCGATTCTGATGGATATAAATGAAGAGTGGATGACTGCTAGAAGGTATTTATCTATGGACGTGGAGTGAAATGTGGGACTGCAGGGCTAACCCAAATTACAGAACTTTCGGCACGCTGCCCGGCATTTCAGGTGGGAGTGAGATCTTAAACCATATAAATCTGTCGAATGGTTGCAATTGATGCAAAAATATGCAAATTAACGTTTTGGTATCATAATAATGCAACGAAAAACCATTTATGCACTTGACCCCCACATTATTGAGATGAAGACCTACATCTCCCTATCCGGCTTCGATACCTCGCAGATAGTCTCCTTGATAGTGAAATATGGAATCGAAGGTGGCGACCGCTTGACACTGATCCGCCCGGAGAATGAGACTGATCAGAGTGGCGAGTCCACAGTTCAGGCTGTTATGTCCCTCTCAGACAGATCGATAGCTCCATCGACCTCCAAATCCACCGCGTTGACCACCGAGATTTTGAAGGAATGGTTCTTTCTCTGAAAAACCTGCTGGAAAACGCCGATGGAGAAGTAATAGTAAACCTCTCAGGCGGCCCGCGGGAGATCTTCCTCGCCTTTACGATTGCTTGCCTTTCCCAATCAGAGAAGATTTCCAGAGTTACAAATTTTAGCGATATCGATAGAAGGCTAAATGAGATAATAGTGCCCAATATCGTTTCCATCCTTGAAGAGAAACAAAAGAGAATTTTAAAAGATGTTTTTGAGAAACAGCCTACTACTATCACCGATATTGCAGAAAGGCTATTCGTTTCTGAGAGCACGATATCCAGGCACGTGGCTAGACTTGTTGATCTCAAGATGCTTGACATTGCTCAAAAAGGCAAAATTAAAGAGATACGCATAACACTTGCCGGAAAATTGCTTCTCTGATATCTGCTAGATGTCGTTGCCCACTAATCAACCGATATCTGTCTTCAACTCGATCCTCTTGAAAACGACGCAAATGATACGGGATCTGCTAAGGCGAGAGGTTGTTCTCCAGCGCAACGATCGCAGGACATGCGCCCCTTTGTGGATGTCCAACCGGCACCATCCCAGAATGCCGATCTCGAAGGCAATCTACTGCAAGCCATCCCGGGCCAGGAGCTACGGGCTTTCTGCAGCCTTCATCTCCCAGCACGCTTCCTGGAGTGCCACTGAGATGCCCAACGCAGTCTGGCACCATGGCATAGGCCAAGGCGTACAATGTCTGTGGATCCTGGCGGTCGATGTGGCAGGATAGTCGCAGGTACAGTGCCAGAAGGCCGTCGCCCTCCCGGCCCCAGTATGACTCCGATGTTCTTGAGGGCGGCCCGATCTTAGGAACCGGAAGCCACAGAGTGCATGATGCGCTTTTTTGCACGCTGGAGACGTTTTAAAATATATCAACAAGCACAGAAAATGGTCGCCAGGAAGAATCATCTAATATTTTTGACCGCAAAATACTTATTAAGTTATGTATAATAACCTAACGGATACGAATCAGTGGTGAAGGGGTGCTCTTGATGGACAGCGTAATGATCGCATTGATTCCGGTCATCGTGGCCTGTGTTGCCATTCAGCAGCTTTTGGAGGTCGCAGACCCGGTGATCAGCCGGATAGTTGGGGAGAAGGACAAGAAGCTGGCCCTGGGACTGCTCTCCATGCTGGCCGGCCTGGTGCTGGCCTTCGTTGGCGGCCTTCGAATACTGCGGCCAATATGGTCGGCCAACGGCCTCGACATACCCATGGGGGCGGCGGACAGCGGCGATGCCCTTGTCACAGCCCTCATCGTCAGCGCAGGGACGGAAGGGTTCAACTCGGTCTTGAAGTTCCTTGGCTATGCGAAGGAGAGCAAGAAGAGCGATGCTGCCGCGCTTTCGGCCTGGGTCAGCCGTGATCCTGAGGCAAAGGACGTGCTCTCCCGAATGGACCGCAGAAAGTCCAGCTGACGCTGGATCGTATCCCTTCGTACAGAAACGAGGGGATTTGCGATTCCAACAGTCCGATGCCTGACCGAAAAAGTGTGGCAGATCAGCTGTTGCTGACCATTGTGCCGATGCCAGCGTCGGTGAGCAGCTCGAGGATTATTGCATGCGGTATGCGGCCGTCGATTATGTGGGCCTTCTCAACTCCACCCTCAACAGCTTTTACGCAGGCTTCCACTTTTGGGATCATGCCGCCCTTTATCACCCCTTCAGCCACCAGCCTTCTGAAATCCTGCGCAGGGAATCGGGTGATAACTGTGCTGGGGTCCTTCGCATCCCTCATCACGCCTTCCACATCGGTAATGGAGATCAATTTCTTGGCCCGAAGGGCATTGGCTATAGCACCGGCAGCGGTGTCAGCATTCACGTTGAAGCTATGGCCCTCGGAATCGACTGCGATTGGAGATATGACCGGTATGTAACCCTTACCGGCAGTTATCATCAGGATCTCCGGATTGATCCTGTCAACCTCTCCTACAAACCCCAGGTCAACGATTTCTCCACCTACCTGAACAGGGGCCTTCTTCCTGGCCATGATGAGCTGGCCGTCCTTTCCGGAGAGGCCGACGCCCTTGCCTCCGTACTTGCCGATCAGGGATACCATCTCGGCATTGACCTTGCCAACCAGCACCATACGTGCTATCTCGAGGGTCTCCTGGTCGGTGACCCGCAGCCCTCCAATGAACTCTGCCTTTTTGCCGAACCTTTCCATGGCCTCGTTGATCTCCGGGCCGCCGCCATGCACGACCACCGGATGAATCCCTATGTAGCGCAGCAGGATCATATCCTGGATGAAGTCCTCCAAAATCTCCCTATTGGACATGATGGAGCCGCCAATCTTGAAGACCATGATGGAGTCGTGAAACTCCCTGATATAAGGAAGGGCCTCGATCAGCACCTGTTCTCTCTTTATCATCCCAGTCACCCTCAAATTCGCTCTTTCAACCACTGCACCATTGTCGCTCTCTTATGTCTTTCCCTCCGCGTGCCCAATCCGTGTCAATAAGCACCATTTCTGATGCCGGCCAGAGGAAAGGGGGTGAGCATGAGAAGATCACGCTCGTCCGCCCCTACAGCGAAGGGTCCGGAAGATATTGCATGTGACCAAGCAGCAGGGTGGGGTCAAAGGAGCAAGCTGTATCGCCACAGAGCCAAAGACATTTGACCAATTGCAAAGCGGCATGACGGGCCACATTTTTCAAGATCGGGGATATACGAAGAAGCCCAAAGAAAGCAGGTGATTTTGGCCTTTTAGAAAAAGAGAATGGATGGGGGATACACCCCTCATCTTGCAGTCAGGACGCACTGCCCTGAACAATTCTTCCAGGCCTTTTAGCTGATGGACATCAGTACGTCGCCTGGTGACACCGTTGTCCCGGGCTCAATGAAGATCTCCTGCACAACCCCGGACTTGTTGGCATAGATCTGGTTCTCCATCTTCATCGCCTCGAGGATCGCCACTGTGTCGCCCTTGTTCACAGTATCCCCCTTCCTGACCTTATAGCGGATCACGACACCCTGCATGGGAACGGTGACGCCGTCTCGAGGAGCTTTCGGCTGAGCCTCCTGAATTGTTACGCCTGCTGGGGCCACCTTGACCAGGAAGGACTCCCCTTCGACCTCCACATTGAAGGCCAGCGGACCGCCGTGATGATCGTGGTGGGACGGGGCGCCGGGCTGCTTCTTCTTGACGAGGGGCTCCTCCTCGGCCTGGCCCTTCAGGAACTTGAGCGCAACCTGGGGGTAAAGTGCGTAGGTAAGGTAGTCCTCTTCCTTCTTGGCCAGGTTGAGCCCATCCACCTCTCGGACCGCGGCAGCGTACTCAGGTGGCAGCAGATCGGCTGGGCGGACGGTGATGGGCTCCTCGTCCTCCAGGATCTTGACACGCACCTTGGGATCTATCTCGGCAGGGGAGCGGCCGTAGAGGCCTTTGACGTAGTCGCGGACCTCTTTTGGCACCATCTTGTAGCGCTCTCCGGTGATGACGTTTAGGACCGCCTGAGTCCCCACAATCTGGCTTGTGGGAGTTACCAATGGCGGATATCCCAGGTCCTTCCTTACCCTGGGGATCTCTGCTAAAACCTCTTCGTACTTATCAAGGGCGTTCTGCTCGATGAGCTGGGAGACCAGGTTTGAGAGCATTCCTCCAGGAACCTGATACACAAGCACGTTGGTATCCAGCTTGGCGGAGATGGGATTGAATACCGGGGAGTATACCTCCATGAGCTTCTCGAAATAGCGTTTGATCTCGGTAAGAAGACCGATATCAAGTCCGGTATCGAAGCCGGTTCCCGAGAGGGCCGCGACCATGCTCTCAGTTGGGGGCTGGGAGGTGCCTCCGGATAGTGGGGATATGGCGGTATCCAGTATGTCAGCCCCGGCCTGGGCAGCGAACAGATAGCTCATGGGAGCCAGTCCAGCGGTACAGTGCGAATGCAGGCAGAGGGGCAGGCCGACCTGCTTCTTGATTGCCCGGACAAGCTGCTCGGCATCATGAGGGTTGATCAGGCCGGCCATGTCCTTTATGCATATGGAGTCGCACTCCAGCTCCGATAGCTTTACCACGAAATCGGTGAACTGCTCGATCGTATGAACCGGGCTGATCGTGTAGGATACGGCCACCTGAACATGGGCTCCGGTCTTCTTTGCGGCGGATATTGATTTTTCCATGTTGCGGATATCGTTTACCGCATCGAAGATCCGGAATATATCCACGCCGTTTTTCGCGGCCTTCTCCACGAATCTCTCCACCACATCATCGGCGTAATGGCGATAGCCTACCAGGTTCTGTCCTCGCAAGAGCATCTGCATGGGCGTATTTGGCATGGCCTGTTTGAGGGCTCGAAGCCTCTCCCAAGGATCCTCGTTGAGGTATCGAATGCAAGAGTCGAATGTTGCCCCACCCCAGACCTCCATGGAGAAATAACCCACCTGGTCCAAGAGCTCTGCGATGGGCAACATGTCCCTAGTCCTCATTCTGGTCGCCAGAAGCGATTGATGAGCATCTCTGAAAACCGTCTCGGTAAGCTTTACCCTGCCCATATAGATCCTCCGTAGGTTGACACTTATCCCTTAAAGCTCCTTCGATTCGCGCCCGGCTGACGATGCCGGTTGATCTGAATTCCTGAGTCTTATGGCGGATTTTATTGGAGCAGACACCTGGCAGGGGATTTCCGGGTCTCTTAAGGCAGGCGGATCACCCAGCCAATGCCGCCCTGCGACCTCAAAGTGGCGGTCGATCCGGGTCGGTCCCCCGAAACGATGAGATCTCATTGGGCGTGTTTTTTCGCCTTTTTTAGAGAGCCGAAATCCTCGCAGGAGTTGCCGGTTTCTTTGTAGACGTCTCAGCGTGAATTCGACCTGGCAGCCGGTTCCCTCACCAAATCATGGTATCTTATTTAAATCTGGTGGAGAAATGGGGTACAGCCCAGACGGAGGAGAAGACCGAGTCGAGTTACAGCATCTCGTTTTTCCATGCCAGCAGAAGGCTTAAGCAGTTTCTTCAGCCCAAATCGACCTTGATCACACATGGCAGGGCAGCTTTTAAGCCCCACGGCACCTACAGCCGGCTGAAGAAGCCTCGATGATGCCGAAAACAGGGTACACACATTCGCTTTGCCAGAGCCTCTTAAAGTCTTGGCTGGCAGCATACCGGAACCAACTGCTTGCGAGACGGGATCTGAAGGCATTAACTTGATAAGTGTCAAAGGCCCCAACCGTGGCATGACGATTTGGATTGTCATGATCTTTCCCCTAATCCAAACCGCCTGAGGTCCCGATGCAATGAGGCTTGCATAATCATCCGGAATTCAGATATCATCGATCTCGATATCATCGATCTCACGTATAGGAGCGCAGACTCTCTTTGACTTGTCTGCCAGGTTCTGGCCGCAATGTCTGTGATGATACATTTGAATGCCTTTTGTTCTGATGAATGCATCTTTGCCTGGTAAAGTAGTCTGATGCCCGTATCTGGCGCGCCCAAATCCGACAAGAGAATAGCTTAAATTCGCTTCTGGTTTTAGCGACATAGATTACAGATTAAATTTTTACCATATGAAAGTGCTCTGTAGATGCTTATGTGTACAGTAGTGTTTGCCTCAATTGTCTATTAATAAGATGTTGGAGTGCTGAGTATTGTGAGTGTTCATGAGACTTAGAGTAGTCAGCTCCAAGAGCGAGATCCCTCAGCTCAGTCCGAACGAGAAGATGGTACACCTGGCCTTCCGCGCCTCGAACGTCGATTTCCTGAACCTGATGCAGAAGTGTCCCAGGCTGCGGGTGATACAGGTTCCGCCCTCCTACCGCAAGACCATGTCAGACGCCATCCAGGTATTCCTGGAGATGCAGGGCATCGAACTCCTGGAGGGGGACGTCTGGGGCCACCGCAAAGACCTTGACGAGTACTTCACAGTCACCGACAGCACCATGGAAGAGATAAAGTCCATGATCAACAAGGGTGTCAGCTTCGACGAGATGTCTGAGCAGATCCAGAAGAAGGCCCGCATAGGACCGGACCTGATAAAATATATAGCCCGGACAAAGATCACCGCCTGATCTATGATGATCAGGCCCCCCATATTTTCTTCTCGCCCAAGTCGTCGTCTATTTGAAAAGGCCGTCTCTTCCACAACCTGCCTGTGCCCATAACATGCCGATCTTGACTTTACTGTTCGGTCACGAAGGGCCAAAAGTCCAAGTAAGCGTCTTTTCCGCATCTGTAGATCGAGATTCGAGATGTTGTCTCAGCAGATTCGTGGCTTACTTATTGCATATATCTCGTCGCTTATCAAGGCATTAATTAATATAATTTCGATGATAATTGGACGAACATACTGTTTTATACGGATGTGTTCACCGCAATTGTCTATTAATAACATGCGATAGTGGTAGATGACGGGGAGTGTTTATGAGACTTAGAGTAGTCAGCTCCAAGAGCGAGATAAACCAGTTGAGCCCAAATGAGAAGATGATCCATCTGGCCTTCCGAGCCTCAAACGTCGATTTCCTGAACCTTATGCAGAAGTGCCCACGCCTCCGCATGATCCAGGTCCCTCCATCCTACCGCAAGACCATGTCAAACGCCATCTCGGTCTTCCTGGAGATGCAGGGCATCGAACTCCTGGAGGGGGATGTCTGGGGCCATCGAAAGGATCTGGACGAGTACTTCACAGTAGCCGACAGCACCATGGAAGAGATAAAGTCCATGATCAGCAAGGGCGTCAGCTTCGACGAGATGTCTGAAGAGATCCAGAAGAAGGCCCGCATAGGACCGGATCTGATAAGATATATCGCCAAGTCTAAGATAACCGCTTAGACCGACATCTCAGATCAGCTCCCCGAGGGAGACGACGCGGCCGACATTCCAGATCAGGCGAAAGGTCATCGTTCTTCGCATTTTGGATTTGGCAGCATCGCCTCCATTCACCGATCCAAAAATTCATCTGTCTTCCCAGCATCCAGCCAGAACTGATGCCGATAAGCGAGGCGGATATTACAGTAATTGGGGCCTCTTTGGCCGGGATAATGGCTGCAATATCGGCGGCGAAGGCCGGAGTTGATACGGTCCTTGTGGAGAGGCGCCCGGGTAAAGACCGTCCCGCGAACACTGTCTTTTTGGGAATGGCCCGCGGCCTGGAGATCGATCTGGCAGGATTTGCCAGGCACAGGCTTCGCGGAATGCGCATAATCTCCCCTGCGGGACATGCTCTGGAGGTGCTGACCGAAGGATACTTCCTGGACCGCGAATCACTGGACAGGCATCTCCTGGACCGCGCCTTGGACCTGGGAGCGGAGGTGGTCGAGGGGGAAGCTTCTGCAGCCCGGAGCAATGACGGTTGGACCGTTCGGGCTGGCGGGCGCAATATCGAGAGCCGGATTGTGATCGATGCCGGCGGAGTGGATTCAGCAATCGCCATAAGAGAGGGGCTAAAGACCATGCTCCATCCCGAGGACGTGGCCTGGGCCATGGATGCCCTGGTGGAGCATCCCGGCATTGGAGAAGAGGACCTGTTCGAGTACTGGGTAGGCTCCTTGGCCCCCGGATGGAAGGCCACCTTCTCTCCAGGTGGCGGCAACCTGGCAACCCTAGGTGTCTTTGTGAGGGGCAGAGGAAGAGATGTGAGGCCATATCTGGACCGTTTTGTGGAGATCTTCAAGCGGCATAAGGCCTTCAGATACGACCGCATCCGTGATCTTCGTATCCTGGATATCAGAAGCGGAGGAGATCCAATAGCTGCGCTGCCCGGCCAGATGGTGGCAGACGGATTGATGGTGACTGGAGGCGCTGCTGCCCAAAGCGGCCTTGCCTACTCCATGCGGGCCGGGCTGATATGCGGCAATGTCGCTGCCTCTGCCGTCAGGTCAGGCGACACCTCTAAAGAAGCCCTCCTCCCCTACCCAAGACTATGGCATAAAGAGCTGGGCATGGAGTACCGGCTCGGGCGTGCAGCGCTGCAAACCCTGAGCCAGATGTCGGACCAGGAGATAGACCGTATGGCGATGGCGCTTGGAGGAAAGGACCTCTTGGCTGGCGGATCGCTTTACGGAAGAACATTTCGAGCCGGGCTCTCGGTGGCCTTGGCCAATCCTGGTGCAGCCGCTCGCCTGATCGGGAACCTGTTGAGGGATTGAATATCCCTGAATCAGGCACCATGCGCCTCGATGTCCCCTACAAGCAGACCGTTTAAGCTACCTCCACATTGTTGTCCTCTTTGGGCATTACAGGGGCCTCTGGCAGCTTTATCTCGCCGTAAACGCTCTCATATCTCTGGATATTGACCTTGAGCGCGTTGAGCAGCCTTTTTGCATGTTGGGGGGTTATGGCCACGATCGCCCTGCCCACGGCCATGTTGGTCTCGGGTATCTTATGCAGGAAGGTCAGGGTTACCTCGTCGTCACTGTGCCTGATGCTGATCAGATTGGAGTAAACCGGCTCTAGGCCTTCCGGGATCTTCACGCTCAGCTGGGTCGATTTTGCCTGTTCGGTCATGTTATCTCCAGTTCAGGCACGCCCCGAGGTGCTTATCTATCTGTCGTCGGCCCAGACAACGATATATTATAGAGACGGGTAGATCTGCGGGTATGATCGAGCTGAGGAGCGACCCCTACGTGCTGAAGCCCCGGGTCAGCCCGGACACAGAGACCGACTTTCGCATACACCTCAACATCGGCTGGTGTCGTGGTGTCCTCTTCAACGTGGTTGCCCTGAAGAACTCAATCGCCATGGTTGAGTACGACGCAATCCTATGGTCAGAGGACTCCGTAATGTTTGTGGAGTACAAGGACTCGGTCGCCGCCTACAAGAACCTCTCCTCGCGAAGGATTCAGCAGATGGCCGGCCTCGCCAAGAACATCGGTCGTGGGCTGGGATATCGAAAATACAACTTCCTTGTTGTGGTGAAGGACCTGGAGGAAAAGACCTGCAAAGGAGGTGTAGAGGTGCTGCCACTCTATCTCCTGGGGAGCTACGAACCGGTATTCGTTTCCACCATAACCGAGCTTGATTTCTTAACCAAGCTGCAGGCCAAGTATTCCCGTGAAGGCAAACTGGATGCAGTAAAGGAGCTGGAGACGCTGCGCAAGATAATAGAGATGGAGCTTCCCTAAAGGAGGATCATGAAGGGTAAAGGATCTGGCCAGGCGTGGGGGGCAGCCACGATATTAAACGCGGTGGCCTCCTGGAAGGGCTCAGCATTCGCAGTTGGCCTGCGCACCTGGGCCCAGGTCGATATTGGAGGAGACGAGGTCATGGGGGACATCCCGGGGGTGGATGCATCCCTCGTCGTCAGATCGGCAGAGCTGGTGCTGGAAAGGTTTGGCCTGGACGCTGGGGCGACGGTAAAGACCTGGAGCGAGATCCCGGTGGCCAGCGGCCTGAAATCCAGCAGCGCGGCTGCAAACGCTGTTGTCTTGGCTGCACTTGACGCCATTGGGGAATCCATGGAGCCGCTGGAGGCCATTTCCCTTGGAGTGAGAGCGGCCATGGATGTGAAGGTGACCATAACAGGCGCATTCGACGATGCCTGCGCTTCCTTTCTGGGAGGCGTGGTTGTAACGGACAACCGCGCCCTAAAGCTCCTCCGTCATGAGGATATGCACTCGTCAGTCGTCCTGCTAGTGCCAAACGAACGTCTTTACTCCAGCCGTACCGACGTGACGCGATCCCGCCTCATGGCTGATCTGGCAGACCTGGCGTTCGAGCAGGCAATGAGTGGAGACTTCTGCCGGGCCATGACCCTAAACGGGCTTTTGTATTGCGCTGCATTGAACCGGCCATCAGAACCCATCCTGGCGGCCCTGGCTGCCGGGGCAAGGGCAGCCAGCCTCTCAGGCACCGGTCCATCATATGCGGCGCTCGTCGATGATCGGTCTGCCGATCAGGTGGTTCAGGCCTGGCAGGGCTTTGGCGGAAGGGTGATAAAGACAGAGGTAATGAATGTCAGAGCTGGGCAATTCTCGCCTTCAGCATGAATCTCGTGCAAGCATACAGGCCATGGGGGAAATGAGATCTTGGATCTGGCAGAAAGTCGCATAGAGGTAGCAAAGATTGATAAGGAGATAATCCGGCTCATCGGCCGGCGTCTGGATCTGGCCAGGGAAATCTACCTTGCGAAGGTCAATATCAGAGCTCCGATCGAGGACCCGGTCCAGGAGAAAGTCGTGGTGGATCGCGCCATCGACCTGGCCACTGAGGAGGGAATAGACGCCGGGGACGTGAAGGAGATCTTCCGCATATTGATCAGGATGAACCTGGCCAAGCAGCATGCTATGCGGGGCGACGAGGATTCCTCCTGAGGCAATGCAGGCGCTCGCTTGCCGAGACGCCCGGCCCGTCACGGCGTGATTTAAATAGGCAAGTCCAGATCCACTGCCGATGCGTTATGATCCAATGCCAGGCGGCGTTAGTTTTTGCCGAGGCGGGATAGGGACATGATTTCCTGTCCATATCGTATCCATCGGCGAGGCAAGCCTGCCTGATTTGAGCCGGTGGTCATGGGCCAAGATAGAGATCCCAAAGATGCAGCCCGATCTTACTCATTGGGCGACTTCGCGAATTATTTTGCTACAGATTATTTCGTAACATAAATACGGCAAAAAAGTATATTATTAATATTTTAATTTATTTGTCAGGCGATCGGGCAGTGCACTCCGGCATTGATACAGCGACCTGGAGGCATATCCATCCTATGAAGGCCATCGATCTGTGTAGCCGCAGCGACGCATCTTCCGCCAGGATTAATAGCCAGTTGCGAATAAGAGGCTCCGCTATGCCAGATGTTGCCGTCATCTCCGGGTCCAGGTCGGACCAGCCAGTGGTGGATAAGGTGCTGGACAGGCTGAAAAAGGGAGGGGCCAGCTTCGAACACCGTGTGCTCTCCGCTCACAGGGACCCTGCCGAGCTGGACCGATACGTTGCCGAGAGCGATGCCCGGGTCTTCATAGCCATTGCAGGCATGGCTGCCGCCCTTCCAGGCGTTGTGGCTGCCCGCACTCAGAGGCCGGTGATCGGGGTGCCGGTGAGCGGCAAGCTGCTGGGCCTGGATGCGCTCCTATCAATAGTGCAGATGCCCCCAGGAATCCCCGTGGCCTGCGTCTCCATCGACGGAGGAGAAAATGCAGGCGCGTTAGCCCTGCGGATACTAGAATCAGGAAGATAGCTATTTATACCAAGTCATCATGATAGAAGCTCCAAAGGTGGGATTAGGATGTACAAGCGGATCATGATAGCCACTGATGGCTCTGATAAATCCAAGCTTGCGGCCAAGGAGGGCGTGGAACTGGCCAAGGCTCTGGGTGCTGAGGTAGTGGCCCTCTACGTTGTCAACGAGGTCGTGGTTGCCGGTGCCGTCAGACAGCTTGGTGCCGACCGGAAGGAGGTAGAGGCCAGGCTCCAGTCTCAGGGCGCCAAGGCGGTTGCCGAGATTAAGCAAATAGGCGACGAGATGGGAGTCAAGGTCGAGCCTCTGGTCAGAATGGGCGCTCCTGCCAACGCCATAATCGATGTAGGGCGGGCGGAGGGTGTGGATTGCATCGTCATGGGCAGCCACGGTGAGAGCGGCGTATCCAAGCTCCTCATCGGCAGCGTTGTTCAGAAAGTCCTTTATTGGGCCGCAGTTCCCGTGCTGGTAGTGAGATAAATGTCCGGTGGAGAATTCGTCATCGCTGATTCGCTGGTCTATGCATCCTTTGCCGTTGTATTTGTGGTTGGTTCTGCTCTGGCATACCTGGTGATCAGCCTAATCGGCGGCAGTTAATTAAGTTATAAGAGGGCCCGTTACAGGTCGGCTTGAGCCGTCGGAAAAAAACGGGCCTCTCATGTCTCTTTTGATCTGGTCCCCACAGGACCCCGGGCTTGGCAATCCCATCCTATTCGTGTTTGAATGAGACTTCTGCATCTGCACGATGAAATGCACTCCTCAAACTGCATTTCCGATCTCTGTAAAAGCGGCCCGCTCAAAGCTCCGAGAGGATATATCACCGAAGATGGCAAAATACAATTCCATAAATATAAAGATTGTTCCAATCGATACAGGAAATACTCATTGGATAGCGATTGACGGCTCCAAAAGGATCGATCTGGCCTGCTGATCAGGATGGCGTGTAACAGGAATCGCCATCAGATGATCTGAAGAAAAGCGCCCAAGTCATTTGCGAAAATGCGGCTCTTTGGAATAATCCCTGAGCAGGTGACCGAAAGAGTCATAAAATCAAAAAAGGGGGACACTAAAAAGAAGCTCCCCCCAAGCCATGAGTGTCAGCCGTCCAGCTCTGCGCCTTCAGTCCGGAACTCAAGACGGCACTCTTTCAGCACCTCGACCAGGTAAGCCTGCCCAGGAATCAGGCTCTCGTTTTGCCCAAGGTGCACCCATCCGCCGTCCGGATCGAGCTTCCATATGAAGGCAGAGACCAGGCCCTTCTCCACAGCCTCCGAAAACTGGTAGCGACGATGCTCGGAATTCACCGTTATGTTCTCGGCCGTCAGACTGGCGTTCATGGGAAGCCCTACCAGGTTCCAGCCCTGGTGCAGCTTCAGCCGATAGGGGCTCTCGACAGGCTTGCCCTTGATCTTCACTGTGAAATTCTCGGCACTATCCACCAGGTACCCGGCACCTGCTTCCAAGGATGTGACATTGGTCAAGCCAAGATCCCGCAGAGAATAGGTCCAGCCATCGGAGGCAGCCGTGAATATCCCACGATATGGCTTATCCTTGAAGTAGCGGCTCACCGAAGGATCGGTTGGACTCAGGTAGAGAGAGACCGAATTCCAGCCAGACGTTATGTTTATCGTCTGGATTAAACCGGGGATCAGCTTGTATTCCACCACAAACGTGCGATTCTCACCAAGTCGAGGCCGGACGACCGGCCATAGGACCAGCCGGCTCGAACCAAAGACGTCTTCATCGTGCCAGACCGCCCGGCCGTTCTCCTTCACCGTGATCTGGTCGGCATCCACCGGCAGTTCGACCTGGCCAATGATGGCGGGAGGCGCGTTGAGCATGAGCTTGCCGTCTGCGGCCTCGGTCTGTACCCAGTACAGCCAGTCCGTTGAGGCCTCCTTTTGCGGGGAGATCGTTACCTGTTCTTCGGTCCGGTTCTCGCCCGCCGGCTCTGTCGATATAGAATAGGGCAATTTTGGCGTCCTCGGCATATACGGACGAAGTGCCGGGTCTCCGATCAGCACATGGGTCGTTGCTGTCTGATTGAACATCTCCTCCATGGAGTAGGGGAAATCCACAATCATCTGCTCGTCCAGATCCTTGTAATCAACCATTCCTTTGGCAGCGTCCATCTTCATCTGGTAAAGCTGCTCTGCCTTGAGCATTGCCTGGCCGATCGTTGCATTCTCATAGACCAGCGATTGGAAGAAACGCTTGCTGTAATCCTCGGAGACGAATATCCAGGAGAGTATGCTGTACCCGATATAGTCAACCGCCCCTGCATGGATGAAAGCCATAGCTATGGAATCCTCCAGTTCCATGGGGACATACATATCGGTATTGCCCACCCGCACGGTCTGGCCCTTGAGGCGGGCAGAGAGGCAGGCCTGGCTTGAGGTCACCTGGGGAGCCAGCACCAGCTGCTTGACCTGGGTAGCCTCCAGGTACGAGTCGGGAAGCGACCAGTAGGAGAGCTGCCATACGGCCTCGTTTCCATGGTGAGAGAAGAACACCATTGACAGGCCGTTGTTCATCAGCGAAGCAACCTTCTGGCTCGTGGTCTCCTCCCAGCGCAGATCCCGGGAGTCCAGGCCGGCATCAGCCAGGTATTCCTGCACACGCAATGGGATGGGGGTCCATGGCCACTCAACTGGATTTGTCACCACCAGGGTCTGGTTCTTCCAGGCTCCATCAAGCCTGTCATAGCTCAGGCTGCGGACAACCATCTGGGACGCATCGTAAAGGCTGAGTCCCATGATCCGGCCAGCCGCAACCTCGGTGAAGTTATCGTCGTCCATCTCCAGGCGCAGTTCTCTGTAGACGTCAAAGCCGAGGATGTCGGTCTCGTTCTGTTTCGTGCCTGTGGAGACGAATGGAACCGATCCTGGATCGCCCACCACTATGATATACTTGGGCTTAAGCCCAAGGGCCTCAGCCCGCTCCTTAAGCCTGGTCTCCAGCTCGGCAGGCTCAAGGCTCTGCGGAGCTTCCGCTATATCATACACCAGGCCTTTTCGCCCGGCTGCCATCTGAGATGCAACCTGCGATAAACGTGGAACCATTGTATGGCCAAACGCGGTTATGTTCGCGGGACGAAGCGTTGAGGTTACGTTGATGGTGTAGTTGTCGGTAGTGTGTATGTACCCGTTTCCAGACTCCACCTGGAACTTCCAGGACCCGGGGACTATCATGGGCACCTTTGCACGGTAGGTCTTGCCCGGAGCGGTCACATCCACGATGGCCTGGCCCATCCGTCCGTCAGGCGCAAGAACCCTCAAGGCCGTATACCTGGGGATTCCGTCCACGTTCCAGGTTATGTTGGCCACCCCCATGGGCATCTCCTTAGGGAATGTGATATTGGTTATCGGCCAGGAGTCCTCCACCCGAGCCGATACGTTGAACTTCAGCAGGCTGTGGCTGATTGTCATGCCATAGTCCAGGCTCTGCTTCCACCCGGCGTCCATGGGATGAAGCATCTCCACCTCAAGCGGCAGTGATGCTGACTCGCCAGGCTGCAGCTCATCAATCTCCCATATCAGCAAAGTCCCGTTCCAGAAAGCCCCGTCCCGGGAGATTAGCCGGCTGGATGAGGGATCTATCAGCCTGGCCTGGCCCTTGTAGCTGCTGGGCAGGCGGACCATTCTTCCGTTATAAAATGTATCTGCCAGGCTTACCTCCTTTGCTGCCTCGTCCTTGTGATTGGTGACGGTTATGTTCATCCGGACGATCTGCCCGGCCTCGTCTGACGGTATCCGGCTGGGGCTCAACTCGACGCTCAACAGCACGCCGCCGGCCAGGGCCCGTTTGGACTCCCTCTCCGGGCGTGGCGGAATCAGGCTCAAGTCCTGGGAGTTGGTCACCACGATGGACTCGACCGTCTCGTTGCGGCCAGCCATCTCCTCCAGCAGGAACTCCATCCCACCATCCATGAGCGTGAGGTTTCTCTGCTTCAGATCAGCCCTGATATTGGGCGAGACCGGGCCGGCCAGGACAACCTGGGTTGCTCCCAGGCGGTTTAGAGCCGAGATGGTCTCATTGGGCAGGACGTCACCTCCGGCCGTGAACAGCACCGGCCAGTTCAGGTAGGCGCCTATCGAAGCTGCCTGAAGCCCAGCCGTGTAGTTCTCGGGACAGAGGACCGCTCCTGGCGAAGAGGCCCATCTCCGACTGATCTGATCAGCCATCTCCGTGCTGTTGTTGGCTCTTATTCCGTTCGTGCAGTTCCAATAGACCTCTCCGATGCCAAGTGTGCTCCCACCCAACATGCCGATCGTCCACGCCATTGAGGGGGAGGGCGGTTCCAGCTCCGACCAGAGAGGGCTGTGGGTCACATCATACTCGAAGGCCATCCCAGCACCGCCGCGGGACACAAGGTCCTCGATGTACTTGACTGTGCCCTCAACGTTTTGGGTGGATATCGTGTACTCCACGTAATCGTCGCTCAGACGCACGTAGACAGGAGTGGATGTGATCTTGGCTGCCAGTGACATATCACCAGCCTGGATCGGATTTATTATGGTCAGGTCGCTGACCTCTGCCAGCTTCTCAAAGTTGTAGCCCTGGCTGCGATCAAGCGGGCTTCTTATGGCTACCCCCATCCTGACAGGTCCCAGGTCGGATGTGATGTTTCTAACCTCCCTGGCCAGGTCCAGCACTTTCTGCTCCCGCCAGGCCTGCCATTTCTGGTAATTGTAGCTGCTGGTGCCTACCTTGGTCAGCTCAAGCCCGGTATCCTTGTAGAACTCCTCTTTGCAGACATCACAGAAGCAGAAGCCCTCATCCTGGAATCCGAACTCATAGAGTATCACTCCGCTGACCTCGTATTCATCGATGAGCTGTTCGACCTGGTTGTACAGGCCCTCCCTCACATCTGGATCGACCGGGCAGAAGAGGTCGCCAAGAGATCCGGAGGCTGTCCTGGCCAGGCCATCTTGCTGCGGTCTCTCGACCTGGACTGCGGCCTCTGCCGTCGGCGAAGGGATTGACCAGAGGTCGTCGACCATGAGGTTGGGCGATCGCCCCTGCCTGAACCCCTCCTCGATCAGGGACTGGACAGTGGTTATCTGCTGTCCATCAGATCCGGCAGCCCTAAGGGTGACGGTGACGTAGGCTGCTATCCCCTCTTTCTTGGCCACATCCACAGCCTCCTTCACAATATCGCCGGTACCGTTGATCACCACTGCCGAGATCCCGACCGATGTCAGGCTGTGCAGGATTGCCCGAACCCCATACCGTTCAATGTCGCTCTGCTCCAACCATCCTATCCTGTCACCAGCCTGGACCTTTCTGGGCAGTATCATCATCGGCTTTTGAGTAGCGTCATCGTCCTGCTGGCCCATGGCCAGTGGGGTGGCAGCCACGACATTATGCCAGTCGGTGCCTCCCACGAGAATCACGTCTTCCATATTCCCGGCCTTGACCCCACGCTCGAGCGGCTGGGAAACGGCGGTCGAACAGAGGAGCAGCGCAATCAGCGCTACAGTCGTTGAAATGATCTTGAAGCTGGGCATTTAGGCTGCCTCCGTCTCCACTCCCAGGTCTCTGAGGGCCCTGGCAGCATTATCGCCCACCCCTCCAGCCAATACGGCTTTGGAGAGGCCCTGAGCCTTCATCTCCTGTACAATTGCGAGCACTCTTCCGGAGATCTCCTGGTCGAGCAATACCAGCGGAGCCTCCAGGCCCTTTGCCACCTGGTAACCCTTCAGAATATCCATCTGAGAAGGCCCGCTGACCACCACCTGATCGGTTCCGTTGCCGCCCCATCCTTCGGATGCGAATACCCAGGATGTCTCCACCAGGTCAGCTCCGGCCAAGCGGGTGACGTTCATGGTTGCTGCCAGATCCCCTTCTGTGGCATTGGGAACAACCGTTGCGTCTCCAAGGATTATGGCATCGGAGTAGGGGTAAAGGTCTCTGCGAGACCCCTGGTTGAGCAATCCATCCTCCAGAGTGACCACAGGCACAACTATGTCGCCCCTGGTCGCTAAAGACGCCAGAGCGTTGTACTCTATGCGGGAGCTGGTGACGATCACCGCCCCCTCGGGTGGCATGGCCCGGATGATCACAAGCTCAGGCGGGAAAGGCACGCCCATGGAGTCGATCATCTGGACTACCAGCACGTAGCTGGCCGCCTCTGTGGCAGTGACTGAGAAATTGGACGTCTTCGGCTCCTTCTCGTTAAGCGGCAGAAATAGGGTGGAAGGCACCACAAGGAGGCTGGGGTCGGTGACCATCTCGACCCGTATCCTCTCGTCCCTCTCCAATAGCACGGTGATGGAGCTGTCGTAGGTCCTGTTGATCGCCACCACCTTCGGAACGTCTATGACAACATCGTAGGAGCGGACAGAGATTCCCACTTTCAGCCGGGCTTCTACCGAGGAGTTCTGGGACTGGTTTCCAAGCGATGTGGCAGTCACCGTCATCGTCCCCGAACCCGCAGACTCGGAGACCTCTATCTTCAATGATAGGGTACGACTGGAGCCTGATGAGAGGGGGATTTTGTATGGCAGCTCAACCTCCTCCTCATCGTCAAGGACCGTAGCCGACCACCCGCCCGGCAGATCCAGGACGTCTATAGCGATCACATCTCTGAAACGTCCGGTGTTCTTGACCTGCAACTCAAACTCGGCATCCTTATCCGGATTGGCTTTCTTAGAAGCGGATCTGGCGTCGTCAATTGTAAGGCTGACCCCGTAGCTGTCCTGCTCGGTTACAGTTATGCGGAAGTCTATAACCTGCGGCATTGATGGCGGGATATCGTCCATGAGATAGAAGAAACCGTTGTAGATACCGGGCTTTATCTCTGGAGGAACCAGGAAGAAGACTGCCATCTCCGTGTCCTCCCCAGGCTCCAGCCCCCCTTTGAGTTTGGGCTTCTCGATGATTATGAACTCCTTTGCATCGCCGCTCACCGTCGTGGTGGTGATCTCGGATATGGGCAGGTCCCCGGTATTGGTCAGGGTCAGCACTTTCTGCTCCACCTCCCCCGGATGCAGCATGATATCGAAGTTGGATCTATCAGGCTCAAGCTGGGCGCCGGTTGCGCCGGTCAGAAGAATCAAAATCAATAGGAGGCGTGCAGGCTTCATCTAACACCCCGGGAATGTTGGACCAGCATAAAGGACGGGTCTACTGACTATCAGTTCTCTGATCCTAGTATAAAATCCTATCTCCAATAATAAACCCATTTTGAAGGCCCAGTTCCATGTTTAATGCGAGAATATTGGCTGATTGCGCCAATTTAATGCCCAAAACCCTACTTTTTCCTGGACTGCTATTCCAGATGGCTCAAACGATCGAATCAGGCCTGCTGCATGGAAGGCTGAAGACAAGTTTTTCCGGCCCGGATCCCCCAGCCGGCAGGGGGACCCTTGACCGGATCGAGTCTGCTTTCGTGCGGCCTCGAATTTGTTCTGATGTCAACGCTATCCCCAGACCTCAGACAACACCTGGCCGAAATAGTGCATGTGAACCGGCCTTTGCAGCCTCATGACCACCTCATAGGCTCAGGTGATCTCTCCTGTCTTTGTGTAGTAATCCAGTCCTGCCTGAGCATAATACTTCTTCATATCCCGCCACTGCGTGTCGAAGAGATCGATCAGGTCTTCCTCAGCCATTCCATCGCATAGGGTGACGTAGGAGTTCACCTTGAGCGATGTACCATCCTTGTTGAGGGCATAGGTATTGTACCATGAGACGGTGTTGGCCTTCTCCAGGGAGATGAGCAGGCCGGAGTCATCTGACCTGATGTCGTCCTTGAGGACCCAAAAGGAGATCATCAATATCAGCTTCATATCCCTGGCCAGCTCGAACCTGACTATGTATCCATCGGGGTTCCTGCAGTCTATATATTCATGGCCGTTGGATCCCATAGATCGGTTCAGGACCTCGTAGCCATTCCTCTCAAGTACGCTTGAAAGCTGATCTGCGGTGATAACAGATCCAAAATCTGCGTAAATATCCTCGCTCCCCGCCCCAATCTGAGCGGCAGCTGGCAAGCACGCGCCGGCCAATAGCAGCACAATTGCCATTATGTATGAAGTGCTCATGTATCCACCATCCTCACTGAGACCGAAACGGCAAATTGACAAGATGCCATGCGATCTCTTCCCACCATCAATGATAATAGAACAGACTTAAATATTTGCGAATATAACCTCAGAAGCCTTCGACCGCCCCGTTAGATCCGATTCCGGCTGGAGCCGAAACAGAAATGGTTTGGCCGACATGATCGCTCGGGTCTGATCCGTCGTCCTCAAACGGCCTCGTCGAACTCAGCCCTGTATCTGGCCAATTCCCAATACGCCCTTCACTTGCCACCTGGTCGAGGATCAGGATCATGGAGGCATCGTCTGGCACCCCATCCCACTGGCAGGCGATGCCGCAGCGATGGGCTGGCTCAGCCGAACCGGGGTTAGTAGCCAAAACGTCTAATGACCAAAATGTCTATTCATTATGACAAATGGACAGCCCATCTCCGGGAGCGTCCCAAGCCCAGTCTCTATCAGGAGGAAGCCAACACCCTGCAGCTGATGCTCGGGCAGAAAAGCCATCGGCGCCAGCCCCATACCCTCTCGACGCCGATTGCCCTCGACAGCGGCGGGACTGAAAAATAGGATGTGCCCGATCACAAGATCCCCCTCTGCGGCCACCAGAGATAGAGCAGACCTGGGGAAGCTCTCCCTTATGAGGTCCACGATATCCGCCTCCGGCGCCTGGCCAAAGGCCTTCGCAAAAAACTTCCCTGTTCACTCGCCTGAGAGACTCGATATCGCCCGCGCTCTCATCTCGGATATGCAACTATACCCCCCCAGTTTACACTATCCGCCAGTTCCTATAACCTGGTCTTCCCCCTCCGGAAAAGCGCCTGCAGCAGCTGTGAGCTAGCCCTGTCTTTATGGCATCGGGATTATCCCCAGCTGCATCATCAATCCCATAAGGTTGGCTTCTCCCCACAGCTCCGCTATCTTTCCATTGCTGATCCGGAAGATCTCGATACCCGTCATGGTTATCGGCTTTCCCGTAGGATCCAGGCCCATGAATTCCCCTCTATGAATCCCGCTGGCGGTAAAGCGAGCTGCCACCCTGTCGCCCTCTGCCACCATATCCTCCACATCGACGTTCAGATGCTCGAAAGCGGCCCGGCAGGTGGTTATCACATCACATATTCCCTGGACGCCTGGCGCAGCCGGCAGAGGGACGTGCAACGTGAAATCCGGTGCCAGAAGCTCCCTGGCAGCGCTTATGTTTCCGCTGGATGGGCCAAGCTCGAAGAACCGGCGGACGATCTCCTTGTTATCTTCTATCGACATTTTCTTTGCCCCCATTTACCCGGCATTCAATACGTGAATGCTGCCCTCCCTAAACGCCAGTTCAAATCCGTTCCTGGACATTCTGGAGAACTTGTGAGTGGACTTCGATCAGTTCGGGCTTCTCAACCCTCCACTTCGGGAGGAGGTTATGGGTCTCGTATTTCGAGGTTGATTTGCCTTCCTTCCCCCAAGCGTCTTTCCGGTATGAAAGGGTTTGATTGCAGACCCATCTGCACAAGTCCAGCGTCCGCTCCATCCCCGATCGCTGAGATTTGGTGGGATAGATCCGGTATTTGAACGACTTGAGCATGGCAGTTTATACGGATTAATCGTATTTATAGATTTGAATAAACGAGGTAGGGGCTCTACATCCGCGGCCTAAAGACCAGGGTCTTTCGCCCCTCTCCGCTCTTTGTCGCTGATGGGCCCAGCGCAGATCCATAAGAGATGTCATGAAGTCCCTGCTGCCCTCTATGGCCCGACACCAAGACATGCCCCACCGAGCCAGTATGAAGGGATTTTGCATCGCAAAGATATGCTGCGCGGGTCTGCCAGGCCATCCGGGGTGGAGGTCACCTGGGAAAGCCGGATGAGCGGTTCTCAGTGCCAGAGCGAAAAAAAAACAAGAGATGCGGCCCGATATTTTCCGATGTCCAAGTCGGGAATCGGCGCTTTTTAGAGGACCTCAGCTTGCAGCAGGGATGATATCCTCTTTTGCAGGCAAATTACGCCGAGGGTGAGATTCGAACTCACGAGACCCTTTCGAGTCACCAGCTTTCCAGGAGATCTCTCCAGGCTGGCGCCCTACCGCTAGACGACCTCGGCACTATCGCCTGTACTGACCAGGCTGCATCTTCCAGCGCCTGGGATAGATGCCCGTCTCCATTATGACCCTTTCGGTCGAGACCACCAGCCCTTGTCGGGCCTGATGCATATGACCGCTATCCATAGCTGCCTTTCCAACAGCCACAGCCTCACCCTTAAGGGTGTACATGGCCACGACATCGCCCTGATTTATATCTGTTTCCAGGCTCAGCAGGCCTGGCGCGGCCAGGGGAGAGCCGTGGCATATGGCGTCAACTGCGCTGTCGGCTATGACCAGACGGGGCAGATGGGAGATGGCTCTCTCAACTGGAAATACCGCCTGGCGCAAAGCGCCCTCATCCCCGCCCTCCCGCCAGGCGAGATAGGCGTCCTTGAGCTGGTGCAGTGTCACCAATCCCTCGTCCTCGCTAAAAGGGCCAGCCCTCGTCCGGCGCAGCTCCTCCATATTTGCGCCGGTGCCAAAAACCAGACCCATATCGAAACACAGCTTGCGGATGTAGGTCCCTGCCTCGCATCCTACCCGCATCAGAACCCTTGGGCCGTCGATCTCCAGCACCTGCAGATAATATATCTTCCTCGTGCGCAAAACCTTCGCCACGCTCGATTTCAGTGGCGGTCTCTGATATATCTCCCCAGTGAACTGCTGACAGACCTCAAGGACCCTCTTGCGGGGGACGGCCCCGTGCACGCGCATGAGGCAGATGTACTCCTTGCCGGCGGTAAGCAGTGTATCCATCACGCGCGTGGCATCCCCCAGAAGAACCGGCAGCACACCGGTCACCCGGGGATCGAGCGTTCCGCTGTGCCCGGCTTTCTCCACCTCCAGGATGCGCTTGACCCAGGCCACAACCTCATGGCTGGTTGGCCCCGAGGTCTTGTCCAGGTTTATGGCCCCCAGACGCAGATGCCGCTCCATGCTCCTCTTCTCAGGCTCGGTCCCGTAAGAGGGATCGGTATGGCCCTTCTTGCGGACCAGAACCGACCTGACCCGCTGGGATGGAAGTATGGCCGAAGAACTGTCATCTGACTTCATGCCGCTCTCAGCAATACGGGATCTCAGGCCCACTGGGAACTGCTGCTTCGGCGAGCCCCCCGGCTAAGGCCCCCCTCCTCCAAGCAGCGCACGGCCGAAAGACTGATGGCCAGCGTGCCCTGCTCGTTCCAGCGATCGGTATCTATGACCAGATCGTAAACGGTACAGTCGTCCATATCGATGTTGTAGTACTTCTTGTACCGGCGGGCCTCGCACTCCTCCCTGGACCGCGACTCTGCGAGCGAATCCTCGAAGAGCTTGTTCTCCCGCCTGGCTATCCGCTCCGCCCGCACCCGCAGATCGGTCTTGAGCATGATCTTTAAGTCGGCCTCGAGGACGTGGCCGGAGAGCCGGCCTTCGAATATCCCGCCACCCTCCCTCGCCAGCTCCCTCTGGGCGTCGTCGATGAGATAATCGACCTCCGGCCCCTTCTCGGCAAGTCTGCCAAGCTCCTTTAGGGTGATGCCCTTCTCCGTGGCCATCCGGCGGAAGATCTCGCCCGAGTTCACGTAGCGAAGGCCCAGCTCTGCCGCAAGCGCCCTGGCGAGAGTGCTGGTCCCGGATCCAGGAGGACCACTGATAGTGATTATCATTCCATACCGCCGATATCCAGCGCCTTTCTGATGAACTGAGAGACCGGGATTGAGCAGACGAAGTACCAGTAGAACCAGTAGAGAATCGGCCCAAGCACCACGTTGTTTATGGACTGCTCCCCCCAGAAGGGAAACGTCATCATGATTGTGTTGTTGTGGATGTACAGGTATAGCCACATGAACAGGGGTATCGAGACGATGCCGATGTAGGCCATCGGCTTGAACTGCATCTTCATCATCTTGCCCTGATCTCCCATCATCTCCAGCTGCTGACGCTGCAGATGCTGAACCCTGGCCTGGTCTCCGGCAAGCTGAGCTGCCCGCATCTCCCCCTGGAATGACTTCATCCGGACCTGCTGCTCGCGCAGGAACTCCCAATCCATCGTGTACTTCTGGATCAGGGTGGCGTAGAGGCCGGTTATGGCCGCCAGCACGAAGATCACCATTGAGAAGGGGAGGGTGGCGGGAAGCCAGCCGAGCAGGGGCTCCATAAAAGCCCCTATGGTGTCCCTGAACTCCGCGCTCACCATTATCCCCACGGTAAGTGCAAGGCCCAATCCCAGTGCCAGGTTCTCCACGGACTCGCTCAGCTTGGAGTTCATGCGCTCTCTCCGAATATGCGCTGCATCATCGGGTACATCTCCTGTATCTGCTCGCTGGCGATCTGCTCATAGAGCCGATACATGATGGAGACTGTAAGCAGCAGACCGGTTCCTCCCGCACCTCCCAGGGTTCCCAGAAGGCTGGCCACGACGGTCAGCAGCCCGATTATGACGCCGCCAATCACCGTCACCTTCGGGATATACCGATCCATCAGCCGCTCGATGCTTGCCGGATTTCTGCGGTAGCCGGGGATCTGAAGGCCGGATGCATGGATCTTGGCTGCCACAGACTTGGCTCCCATGCCGGTCGTCTCGATCCAGAATATGGCGAATATTATGCCTCCAACGATCAGAAATGCGGCATCTATCAGCACATGAAGCCCGATCTGCCAGCCGGCGATCGGACTTAACCCCAGCTCCACCATCCCCGGATTGGATTGGGATACCATGGAAGGTATCCAGTCGCTCGGACCGTTGAGAGGAGAGAGGTAGTACATCATGCCCGAAATTGGTTGAGGTGAAGTGGCGCTTATGGCTGCTCCAGTGACATCGTTGAACTTGGCCTCGGAGATGAAGGTCCCAAGCCAGGACTGGTATGCGGTGTAGACCGTCCGCACTCCTTCAACCGTTGTTGTGGCAGTGGTCACCTCGCCCAGTTTTGCAGTCAACAGCGACCCAAGCATCTCGATGTTGGCCTGAAGCGCCCTGACCAGGATCATTGGAAGGACGCTGGCGTAAACGAGCTTCACTGGGAAGCGCCCCCGAGCTCCCCTCACCCGGCTGTGGGCAAGGGGGATCTCGATGCGTGTGGACTCAACCAGGACTACCAGCAGTATTATGGCGATCGTTGAGATGAGGGCCAAAACCCCGCCGGTGACTAAGATGAACCTGATGCCTTCAGACGTGAATATCGTGTCCAGACCGATCAGGTTCTCCTTGATTATGAAGAACCACTTGGGGATTATGCCTATGGGCAGTCCCTCGTCGCCACGGGCCCAGTTGAACAGCCCGGTGATCAGTTGCTGGCTGACTCCAGCCACGATGAACAGGCCCACTCCAGATCCGATACCCCATTTGGAGACAACCTCATCCATATACAGGATCAGGACGCCGCCCACACAGACCTGAAGGAATATCAGCATGGTAATCATGCCAGGGGAGACGCCCAGCATGTTGGCCAGGTTCAGATCCGGGAGGAGGTAGCCGCCGAATACCTGGGGAAGGGCCTCGACTGCGATCATCACGAATACCAGGGCTTTTTGCGTCCCCTGAAAGACAGCCTGGTCACGCGGGTCACGCAGGTTGAGCTTGATTATATCGGCACCCACCAGCAGCTGAAGCACGATGGACGCGGTGACTATAGGGCCGATGCCCAGGAGCACCAAAGAGCCGAAAGATCCGGCGAAGAATGCCCGGTACATGCCGAAAATATCGATGGATTCCTTCGACAGGCCGAATAGAGGTATGTTGGATAAGACGAAATATAGGAGGAGGACCCCGAGGGTCCATGTCAGCTTCCTCTTGAAGTGGACGTGGCCGGTCGGCCGCACCACTGCGGGAAGCCTCCTCACATAGGGCTCGATGGCGTAGAAGAAGCTTTGCTGGTTCATAGTACCACTACTTCACCGCCGGCTGCTTCGATCTTGCTCTTGGCAGAGCCAGAGAAGGCAGAAGCGCTGACAGCGAGCCGGCGGGTTACCCTGCCCCGCCCCAGAACCTTGACCCCGTTAAGCTCCACCTTGCCTTCAGGGCTGACCATCTGGTCCAGCATGCCGACATTGACGGTATCCAGCTCCTCACGGCAGCCATGAATCGTGAAACCGTGACTGCCCATCTGGTCTCCGCGCATGATGGAGCGGACCCAGTGATGCTTGCAGTTCCCCGCATTGCCCCGGCCGCCTCTGGAGCCTCCGCCCCTCTGGTTCTTGTGCTTTCCGTGATAGGTCCTGTGACCACGGCCCTTCTTGGTGTGCTCTTTGACCATGATACTACCTCATCTTGACGATAAGATCGGCTATGGTGTCGTGGTAGCCGAGTTCGCCACCTTCCTTCACGGACTTCTTTATTCCGTCGTGGCCTTTTCTGGGCGGGTGAAGCCGGAATACCGGCTTGATACCGTAGTCCCTGAGGCTCGCAGCCCCGGATGTGACCGCCGCTGCCAGCTCCTTGATGCTCCTGTAGGGGGTGACCTGGCTGACGACAGAGTCGCTCAGGCGGCGGTTGCCGCTCAGTCTTCCCCGCTTCTCCAGCAGCATGGCCACGAGATCGGCATCCACCTGGCCCCAGGCAACGAAGTCCTTCACTACCTGGATCATCCCACGGTAGTGTTCGTCCTCCCTCACCACGACGCAGTGATTGATCCTGTCCAGATGCAGCATGCTCAGGGTATCCTTGATATCCGGCTTGGTGTTTACACCGCCCCGGAGCCTGATTATGGCATACATCGTCAAGACCTCACAGTGACCGTGCTACATAGAGCGTTATAGGTGGCCTTGGCGAAATTCAGGGTTGTCCTGGTGGAGCCTTCCGTCCTGGTCCATACGTCCCGGATCCCGGCCATCTCCATTACCTTCCTGGCTGTGTCGCCTGCCGCCAGGCCGAGTCCCCTGGGCGCCGGGATCAGGAAGATCCGGACCGATCCGGACTCCCCCAGCACCTCGAAGGGAACGGTGTGCACCTGGCCGCAGCCGCACTCCCAGCTGCCGCAGCCCCTCTTGATCTTAATCATGTTCAGCTTGGCGTCTTCGATGCCCTTCTTGATGGCTCCACCAACCTGAACGCCCTTTCCCTGGCCCAGGCCCAAGTATCCGTCCTTGTTGCCGACAATGACCGTGGTCCTGAACTTGACCCGGCGGCCGGAGTCGGTCATCCTCTGGACCATGTTGATGTCCAGCACCTCGTCCTCCAGGCCCGGGATGAGCATATCGATGATCTGTGGCTCTTTTATTGGGAGACCAGATCCCATGGCCTCGTCGAAAGTGGTAACCTGCCCTTCATAGACCAGCTTACCCAGCCTCGTGCGGGGGATCCACTCCTCGGCCTCATACCGCTGCTTCTTCATCCCATCACCTCAATATGTTCTCGCGCGCTGTCTCGAACTGAGCCACAACATCAGCGCCGGTATACTCCTTGATCTCCTCGCCCCGGATCCTCTCGTCAGAGGGGAATATCTCCGGGTTGTGGGGCACATATGCCCCTGCATCCACCACGCCCTTCAAGGCCGAGTAGATCCGCCCGCCCCTCGTGCTGGCGTGAAGTCCGATGTCCAGCACGCCGTTTTCCTGGCCCAGTGCCAGCATCTTCTTTCCGAAGAGCAGGCCGGTGAGGTAGGCCGCTGGCAGGTTGCCGGTATTGTGGGAGAATCCCAGATCCCGGAGCTCCTGGGAGGTAACTGTCAGGAGGGTCTTATCCCCGCCCAGTTCCGCCACGACCAGCTGGATGGTGACGTTTGCGTTGCTCTTCCGGATCACCACCCGGGGCGTCTTGGACAGAATAAGCCTGTATCTGACGTGATAGTTGGTCTTGCCCTCTCTCCGCCTTCGGAAGGGCACTTTGTATCTAGGTCCTGTCGCCATGGACTCATTCACTCCTGATGAGGCCTTTGGCCTTGACGTACGCGCTCAGATGGGCGGTGCTGCGGTACTCTCCACCCTTGGCTTTGCGGTAAAGCATCCGGTAGGAATGCCGGTCAATGGCACCACCATCCCTCATCTCCCGCAGCTTGCGGCGCAAAGCCCTGATCTTGGACATCCATTGATCCTTTCCAGGGTTCCTGGCGCCTTTGCAGCCTTTCCTGTGACCTGGCCCCTTGCAGTGACCGTAGGCCCGCTTGGCTGCCCGTGCCCGGTATCTGGCCCTGCTGTTGCCTTTCTTTGGCTTTGCCTTGATGTTGCCGGCTTCGATCTGGGCCCTGATATCGTCCCGGGTTATGGCGTCGGTGAGGTCGCCTGCCACCTCAGGATCGGGATTGACCCAGACCCTGCTCTTGCCCACACCAAGCTCGCTGGCAGCGAGCCTTTTCTGAGTGGAGAAGTCAGGCATTCTTCTTGCCTCCCGTCTTGGCGTTGAGTATCTTCAACTTCATCTCGCGGGCAGCAGCCTCGATCTTCACCCTCTTTCGCATGCCGACGGTGCCGGCGATGCGAACTGCGTGCCCTTCGGCCCCTTTCAGGTCGCCCAGGCAGTGCACGAGCAGCTCCGGAAATCCGCTTGGGTGATACCCGCGTACTGCCTGTGGGCTGCCGTAACCCGGCCGCACCAGGGCGCCTTTGGCTGAGACCTGCTGGCGGAGCTTGTTGTGCAGGCCCCGGGGCTTGCGCCAGCTGTCGCCAAGCCTTGCTTTCTTGTGGGAGTCATGGCGCCGGAAGGCCGGCTTCTTGGCCTTCTGCCTGGCCCTCACCTTGAGCAATCTCTCCATGATGGTCACCTCTTGTCCACCAGGTATATCCCATCCTGGAAGATCCTGACATCGAATCCCCGGACCCTGGTGGCTTGCTCGATATTGGCCATGGTCTGGCCCACGCTCTCCTTGTCTATCCCCCGGATGAATACCTCGTCCTTGCCCAGCTCCACCTTGGCGCTGCCGTTTATCTTGGCTGTGCGGGACTTTCTCTCACCCAGGAAGTTGTTGATTATCACTTCTTTATCCGTTGCCTTGAGCTGGATGGGGAAGTGGGAATAGACCACCTTCATCCTGTACTCAAAGCCATCGGTGACACCCTTGATCATGTTCTCGACATGCGCAGCCAGCGTACCTATGACGGCCCTCTGCTGCTTTCTGTCTATATGGGAGGTCACCACCAGCTCGGAGTCCTCTTTTCGGATCTCGACTCCGGGGAAGACCAGGTCTCGGGAGAGCTCGCCCTTGGCACCCTTGACGGTGACCTTTTTGCCCTCCACCGTGAGGGCGACACCCTCAGGGACCTTGACCCTCCGTTCCACCTCTTTGACCATGAGACCACCTAATATACATAGGCCAGCAGATGCCCACCAACACCTCGCGCCCTGGCATCGGTGTGTGGGATAACCCCCTGGCTGGTGCTTAGTATCAGCACCCCGAAGTTCCTAGCCGGGAGAAAACGCTTCTCCCACTTCTCCAGTTCGGCGACCCGAGAGGCAAACCGGGGCTTGATCACACCACAGCGGTTGATCCTGCCCAGGAGCTTGACCCTGAACATTCCGGACTTACCATCGTCGACGAACTCGAACTCTCCGATGTACCCGAGATCGGCCATGACCTTCAAAGTCATGCCGATGAGCTTGGACGCTGGCTTGATGACGCACTCGGCCTTGCCGACGTCTTCTGCATTCTTGATCGTGGACATCGCATCAGCGAGCGGATCCAGTAACATAAACCTCACCTAAGAGTATTTCTCGAAGCCCATCTCCCGGGCAATCTCTCTGAAGCACTGCCTGCAGAGGTATATTCCATATTTTCTGATCAGGCCTGGCTTTCTGCCGCAGCGCCTGCACTGGTTGGCGCCTCTACCAAAGGCTCTCTTCTTCATGCCGCCTCCACGATCTGGACGCCGAACGTCTTCTGGACGTAAGCTAAAGCCTCATCACGGTCGATCCGCTGAACGGATGGCAGCTTTCTGCGGGCCACCCTCCTCCTGGATATCCTGTATCCAGGTCGTTTCAGGGATACTGCCACGTCCATCCCGAATATGCCGATGTCCGGCTCATACTTCATCCCTGGAAAGTCCGTGTGCTCCTCAATGCCGAAGGCAAAGTTGCCGCTCTGGTCGAACTGGGTCTGCTTGATGACGTTTCCCGCAGCCTTGAAAGCGGTCTGCAGGAACTCCTCTGCAGTCTTGCCGCGCAGGGTCAGCTTGATGCCAATGGGCTCGCGCTTCTTTATCCCGAAGTTGGGCAGAGTCTTTTTTGCCAGGGACCGAACAGGGGTCTGCTTTGTTATCTGGGTGAGGATGGTCTCGGCGTTGACCAGGCGCTGACCGCTCTCTCCCACGCCTATATGGACGACCACCTTGTCGATCCGGGGCTCCAGCATGGCGTTCATCTCAGGTCACCCAGGTCGAATATGGGCGACTGCTTGCCCACCATGTAGACGTAGTCGATAATCGTCTCGAAGTCCTGCTCGCCGGATATTATGACCCGGTTTGGCATGGAGCTCTTGGTCACCAGGATCTCCTTGATCTGACCCACCTGACCGGTATGAGACCCGCCGACCACCATGGCGGTGTGGCCAGGCTGGAGACTGATGACGTCCTCAATCTGAGCCTCGCCCAAGGAGAGGACCAGCGAGTCGCCGGTGTGGTACTCGCCCTCGGCCAGGAGGTTGGTGCCGTCGCTCAGGTTGAGCTGGAGCTTGCCGCCCTTCAGCAGGGTCTTATTATCGATCCGAACCAGCCGGGATGCCTTCTCCCCGCCGATGAAGACCATTGTGAACTGGCCACGGGTGTTCTTGAGCATCCGCCACTGCTTGTTCAGAGCAGGCACTGAGATCACGTCGAATATGCCCACCGGGAACTTCTCGTCCCGTCGGGGCTTTCCGTTCACCAGGACCTGTCCCTCGTACAGGATGCGCTTGACTTCTCTGGCATTGTCTGCCAGCTTGAGCATATCCCTGGCCACCAGGAGCAACGGCATGCTCCACTTGGCCGAGTGGGGCCCAGGACTGAGCTTGGCCACCCACTTGGACGTCTTCCTGGCAATAGGCCAGCTCTTGGGGATGGTTACCCTCTTTTGATGTCCGCTCACTGAGAATCACCTGGTGAAGATCTTTTCCCGCTCTGGGTCTTCCAGGTCGAGCTTGGTGATCATGACGTTGGACGGATGAATCGGTCTGGGCACCTCTGAGCCGTCAGCCTTGAAATTGCTGACACCGGCCACCTTGATGGTGCACCTCTTCAGGTCCACGTTCTGCACTTCTCCCTCTACCCCGGCCTGATCTCCGCGCATCACCTTGACGGTGTCGCCGACCTTGACCTGGGCGCTGCGCTTACTGTACTGCTTGCGCAACTCCTCGCTCAAATGAGAGTGCATATACTTCTGCCGCTGGTGCAGGGGTGCGGAGAACCGCGCCTTGCGCTGCTTTCGGGGTTGTATGCTGGTCATAGCGATCACACTATCATGGCTGCTGCCGAGGCGATCTTCCCGAAGCGCTCTGCCACTTCCCTGGCCACCGGGCCCTTTACCTCAGAGCCCTTGGGCACGCCCTCTTCATCGGTTATGACCGCCGCATTATCCTCGAACTTGACCCTCAGGCCATCGGGCCGGCGGAACTCCTTCTTCTGACGGATGATAACCGCGTTGAAGATCTGCTTGCGCATCTCAGGCGAACCTTTCTTGACCGAGACCACCACCATATCGCCGATCCCGGCGCATGGCTGACGGTTCTTGACCCCCCGGTACTTCTTCACCGAGACTACGAACAGGGTCCTGGCACCGGTGTTATCCACGCAGTCCAGGTAAGTGCCGGTATTGATGGAGCGGGGAATCTTGGCCTTGTTGCCCTTCATCTCCTAACCTCCACCACTACGAAGGTCTTGGTCTTGCTCAGCGGCCGGCACTCGGCTATCTTGACGTGCTCGCCTGCCTTGGCCGCCAGACAGGGCGGGTTGTGAGCGTGGATCTTCGATCTCCTCTTCTCGGAACGCTCATACTTCTGGTTCTTCTTCTCGAACTCTCTCATGACTACCACGGTGCCGGACATCTTGTCGCTGACCACGATGCCATCAAGCACCTGGCCGCGGACGGAGAGGCTTCCGTGGAAGGGACACTTGGGGTCGCTGCAGGCCTCGCTCGGCGCGCCAACGTCCAATCCGATATCCCTCATAATTTCCACCTCGATCTCTGCATGCGTTTGTTTATTCTGTTCTCGGGTTGTGAGATTAAAATAGAGCCGACTATCCTCACCCTCCGCCCATCGGGCAGGGTGAAGACGAAGCTCGACTCCGCTTTGGGAACGCGTCTCTCGCCGCGCGGGGTCTCGATAACAAAGGTGTTTCTGGTCTCGTCTACCACCCAGCCTGTCATGCCAGCCATGGTGCGGTTTGAGGTATCGAGAACCTCGACCTTCAAACCTATCAACTCATGCCTGGCAAGGTTATCGGGACTCGCTCTCACTGCAGGGCTCGCTCCCTCTGTACCGTCTTGATGCGGGCGATTGTGCGACGGACCTCTTTGATGCGCCCTGGCTTCTCAGGGGCACCGCCGGTGGCCACAAGACCACGCTCCCGTACCAGCTCGGTCTCCAGTTTGAACAGCTCCTCGGCCATCTCCTCGGAGCTCATGTTCCGAACCTCTTCCATCTTGAATATCGCCATCTCTGATCACCCGGGTGGCTACTGCTCAGGCTCGCTCTTGGCCTCGTCTGTCCCTGCTGACTCAGGGACTGCGGGAGATTCCTTCGCCGCCTCTGACGGTGTCTCTGGCAAAGCTGCGGCTATTTCAGTCGCTTCCTGAACCGGTTCGGCTGCAGGGGCAGGGGCTTCAAGCAGCTTGTCCAGCTCGCTCTTGGCCTCCTCCTTGACAGGTTCAGGCGCTGGCGCTGCAGCAGGTGCAGCCTGCGGAGCTGCTGAGGCCACAGCCTCCGGCTCGACCGCTGGCACAGCCTCTGGCGGCGCCACGATCTTGAACTCGTCTGGCAGGACCGCCTCGGGCGGCACTATCCGGACCTGGCAGCCTATGGCTCCCAGCTTCTTGACCGCGACGGCATAGCCGGTGTCAACGATCTCGTCCGCCGGCTTGCCTGAGTGCTTGATATATCCTGCCAGGAACTTCTCAACGCGGGACCGCGGACCGGTCAGCTTTCCGCTGATAACGATCTCGCATCCAAGCGCCCCTGAGTCCATGACCCGGCGCAGCGTGGACTGGCCTGCCTTTCTGAAGTACCAGCCGTGCTCAAGCGAGCTGGCCAGCCGGTTGGCGACCACCTGTGCGTTCAGATCTCCCTTGCCGACATCCTGGACGTCGATCTGGGGATTATCCAGCCGGAATTTCCGATCCAGGTCGCGGGTGATCTTGCGGATCAGCTTGCCGCCCTTGCCGATGACCATGCCCGGCTTCTCGGCGAAGACCGTGATCTGGGTGCCCATGGGGGTGCGATTCATCATCATGCCGCCATATCCGGCCCTGACCAGCTCCTTGGCCAGGAACTCGTCCACCAGAGCCTTGGTGAAACCGTCCTGGACGAACTTCTTCTCGACCGCCATCTCAGACACCCTCCGTCAGGATCAACTCTACCGACACCGTCTCGGTATTCTTCGGGGTGGCCCTGCCCATAGCCCTGGGCATCCACCCTGGAAGGGTCCGACCCTTCTTGGTGTTGGCAAAGCCGATCCTCAGCTTCTCCGCCTCCATACCTTTGTACTCGGCATTTGCAACCGCATTCTTCAAAACGACCAGGATCTCCCTGGCCGCCTTCTGCGGGTACCGGCCCGCCGGCCAGCCGGTGGTCATACCCGGTTTGTGAGCCACGTTCCTGGCGTACCTGCGGAAAGGCACAGCCTTGCGAAGCGCGATTACCTCCTCCAGGAACTGCTGGCCCTGACTGGCCTTCATCCCCCGGAGGGCCAGGCAGATCTCCCGAGCGTGCTTCTGCGAGATGTGAAGCTCGTGGCCCATGGCTCTGGACGACCGTCCCCCCGGATTTATCGAATAGTTCAACCTTCCCAAGATCACACCTCACTTAAGCGGCACGAACTTGCTCGACCTGGTGGCACCGACGCCGGCGCTGCCGTGGGCAACCCTGGCCCTGGTAAGGGCGAACTCGCCCAGATAATGCCCGATCATCTCAGGCATTACCTCCACCTTCTCGAAGGACTTGCCGTTGTATACGTTTATGGTCTTACCTACCATGTCCGGGAGAACTACGACGTCTCGCAGATGGGTTCTGGACCCATCTCCGGCCTTCAGCTTGGCCAGGAACTTCTTGTGCTCCTTGGACATGCCTCTCTTGAGGCTTCTGCGCTGACGGGCGGGGAGCAGCGAAGCCACCTCATCCACGTTCAGCTTGACCAGGTCCGCCACCTTACGGCCACGGTATGTGAACTCTTCCTTCCTCTTCGGAAGCTTGGATCCTGATTTCTTAGCCAAATTCCCTTCCCCCTCAACGCTTGCCCGTCCGGCGGGCGGCAATGGACCCGACCTTTCGTCCGGGCGGGGTGTTCCTGCTTACGGTCTTTGGCCGGCCGGGGTGCTGCCGTCCACCGCCACCGAATGGGTGGTCGATGGCATTCATGGCAACGCCGCGCACGATCGGCCACTTGGTCGCCTTGGACCGATACTTGTAGAAGCTCTTGCCTGCCTTGACCAGGGGTTTGTCAGTGCGCCCACCGCCGGCTACCACGCCTATAGTTGCGTAGCAGCGAGGATTGAGCCACTTCATCTCGCCGCTTGGCAGCTGGACGACCGTGGTGCCCACATCGTGAGCCACCAGGATGGCATATACCCCGCTTGACCTGGCGAACTGACCGCCGTGGCCGGGCTTTGACTCGATGTTGCAGATCGGAACGCCTTCCGGTATATCGGACAGGGGCAGGGTGTTTCCTGGGCGGATCTCAGCCGATACGCCACAGGCCACCTCCTGGCCCTCGTACATTCCCTCAGGCACAAGGATGAATCGCTGCTCTCCGTTATCAAGGGAGACCAGAGCCACCGGGGCTGTCCTGGCGGGGTCGTGCATTATCTTCTGGACCACACCGCGGACTGTCTCAGATCCGGATACCCGAATCTGCTTGATGTCGGCCCGGTATCGGTGAGAGGGGGCCCGGTAAGTGGGTGAGCCACGACCTCTGTTCTGAGATATGATTCGCTTTCCCATGACTACCACCTACAGCAAGCCGAGCCTTGTGGCCAGCTCGTTTGCGCTTCGTTCTCCGGCCAGCTTGACTATGGCCTTCTTCTGCCCGTGAGGCGTGACCATGGTCCTAACCGAGACCACATCCACACCGTACAGCCCCTCCAGCTCCTTCTTGATCTGAGACTTGTTGGCCTTGATGTCCACGATGAACTCCATAGAGTTATTGGAGTCGATCATGCCGGTCACCTTCTCAGTCACATAGGGGTTCTTGATGATCATCTCTTATCCCCCAGCACCTTGAGGGAGTTCTCAGTCCATATTGTGAGCCTTCCAGCGTGGGTTCCAGGTGCCAGAAGCTCGGCGTTCAGCCGGTCTGCTGTCACGAAGTCCACACCCGGCAGGTTCCGAGCGGCTTTGCCGATGCCCTGATCCTGGGCAACCACGATGAGCAGGCTCTTGGGCTGCTTGAAACGCCGGCCTCTGAGCTTGCCCTTGCCTGCCCGCACCTTTCGGCCATCCTTGGACCGGACCACGTCGCTCCACAGGCCGGCCGCCTCCAGGAACTCCTTGACCTGGGAGGTCTTTTGAAGTGACTCGAGATCTGCCCGGACCACCACAGGTACCTCGCCGGCGAAGCGATGACCACGGGTGGTCACCAGATCGCGGTTGGCTGTGGCTGCAATGGCCGAGCGTATGGCCTTCCTGCGCTCCTTATCGTTGATCTTCTCTGCCAAAACGGCCCGGGGGTCCGGTGGATGGGAGGCACGTCCGCCCCTGGCCATTGGAACCATCCCGGCCTTGCGACCGTTGATCTGCCTTGGAACCCTGGATACTCCGTGGCCCGGACCCCAGGATCGGTAAGTGCCATTCATGCCTGCATAGAAGTGAGGCCCGTACGGCTGGAGCCGGTTTGCCTGGGCGGCCAGTACCGCCCTCTTGATCAGGTCAGGCCGGTACTCCTCCTCGAAGACCGATGGCAGCTCGATCTGACCCACCGGATTTCCTGATAGATCGATAACCTTGGCGTTCATCACAATCCCTGCTTAGACTCCTTGCTGACGTGGAGGACTTGCGGCGCCTTGGCCGGCTCTGAGCCCGGCCTGATTGCCTTTCTCATCCTGATCAACCGCTTGGACGGCCCAGGCAGGCTGCCCTTGATGACCACGTAGTCGTTCCTGATTATGCCGTATCCAGGGAAGCCGCCGTCCGGAGTTATGTCTTCTCCGTTGCTGCCAGCACCCATGATACGCTTGTTGAACTCGGTGCGCTGCTGGTAACCCATCTGGCCGAGCTGCGGCACACGCCAGCTGATGCGGGCCGGGTGCCATGGTCCCAGGTTGCCCACATGCCGCTTCTTGCCGGTGCGGGCATGCTTGCGTTTCTGAACCGCTATTCCCCAGCGCTTGACCGGGCCCTGGGTTCCCTTGCCCTTGGTCACGGCGACCACGTCGATCCAGTCGCCGATTGAGAATACGCTGCTGAAAGGAACCTGATTTCCGAGAAGAGCCGCTGCCACTTCAAGCCGGTCAGCTATGGACCCGCCGGTAATTGGCATCTCCATCATGTCCGGCACCTTGCTTGGGACTCCCGAGATCTCAATGGGATTGGTATGGGCTAAAACCCTTACATCCACCAGGTCCTTTGCCCCGGCCTTTATCTGATCGATGGAAGTGCCCCGCTTCTGCTGAGGGGGGGTCATAGCTCTGGCCAGGGCCGGGCTGAGTTCCTCGGCCCAGGTCTCGCCTATGGGCCGCATCCCGCCGTTGTACTTGTCGTACACCCGGAGCGCGGCTATGTTCATGGGCGGAACCTCCACAACGGTGACGGGGACGCTTATCTCCATCCCCTCGGTCAGGCTACGCGCCCGGTCATCAACCATGATCATGTGGGTCATGCCGGCCTTATAGCCTGCAAAACCAGCCATCATGGCTTTCTCGCCGTCGCCAGCCCAGCATCTTATCCTTGGAATCTCGCTCTTCGCCCGCTTCCTGGGGCTGAAGGCCAACGACCCCCGCCTGGGTCGGTGTATCTTTGCCATTTATTCCTCCTCAAATCTTGCCAGGTTGAGAAGAGACAGGGTGGCTAATGCCGCCTCCTCCACTCTCACCGTCTGTGTGCCCTGGCCTGGAATTGTGTTGATCACACAGCATCTGTCCAGCATCTCACGGCTCAAGAACGCGTCAACGCCTCTTGCAGGAGAGCCGAACATCACCGCCAGGCTGCGATCCATTGATCGCCCCAGGGTTCTCAGCAGGTCGGTGGTTACCGGCCTTCCCATGCGGGAGGTCGCTATCACAAGGTCGTCCCGGCTGCTCAGATAATCCTGAGCGCTGGCCACGGCGACCGTCTCATAGCCCCAGTACCCCGGGATCTGGTCCCGGTCCACCAACTCTGCAGCGAGCGGATTTAGCGAAAAGATCCTGACGTTGAGGCGTTGCCCCGGCCGGACCTTATCTTTGGTCCGCAGGGGAACTGGGCGATCGATCCCGATCTCAACCCATACGCCGCCATCAGATCCGACGCTATCGACGACCACTCCGACTCTGATCTCGCCAATTTTGAGCGTTGAACTCGCTTTGTTCACAGGATGATGAGCGGTACGCAGCGGTGGCAATATCCCCGCATGACTGAGCTCTCGCATCCTCGGGAAGAGGAGCTTCCTCAGATACTGAGGGGTCTCCGCATACCTGAGCACCGTGGTTATGAACCGGGTATCATCGAACTCCCGATCCCTGTAAACCACGATTCGGTCTACGCGAAATACCGCTGCTGCTCTGGCGAGCAGTCCCACCTTGAGTGTCTTTACCCTAATGTCCGCCGACTCCATCGTATAGGAGGAGGGGATCAGGATGGACCACTCGCGCCGCCCGTTCATCAGATGTCCTGCCCCATGAGGCAGTAGCCTGTATAAAAAGCTTTGTGAGAAGGGAACGGTAGCCGTCGCCCCAATATCGGGCGAGCCTTTCATCTGTTACGCAAAGGATGTGCGGGCTGGTATGCTAGCGGCAGGGTGAGAAGTCACGAGGATCGATGGTGATTCCCTTCTGGCAGTAGGAGCACATGGTCTCCAGCCCCGTCCGGCCGGCCCAGGCACGATCGACCGAGTCCTGGGTGGGCAGGTACTGGGTCATCTCCTCACCGCAGTGGGGACATGAAACTCGCAGCCACTCAAGACGGGTAAAAGCCCGTATGGCGCGGATTAGCGACCCCACTGCATCCGGAAACCTCTGCGGGCTGAACGGGATGGGCGTGAGGTGGTCTATGAGAAATGGCAGTTCTGAACCCTCCTCGATCAGAGGGACTATCAGGTGGTCAATGCCGCGGGCAAAACCAATCTCCTGATGCACAGTGCGGGATAAGGACCCTTCCTCGGTTATAAGGGCAACCAGAAGGTCGGAGCTGCGTATGCCGTACATCACCCGTTCCGCCCAGCCCAGCTCAGCAGGCTGGCGGAATGATGCCCATTGGCTCTCCAGTCCCAGCCTGCCAAGAGCTGCAGCCAGTGACTGGGCAAGGTGCTGGTCAGCCTTGGCGTGTGAGATGTAGATCTTTCCGATCATAACTGGCCGGCATTTATTGCCGGCGGTGTAATCAAGCCTGCGGTTGGGAAAGGAGACCGCCAAAGAGATGCCAAACCGTGTATCAGCTCAACCGGACCCGGCCCTGGGACTTGAAGGCCAGCTGGAAAAGACGATTGCAGCGACGATCATGTTGTGTAGAGCTGGCTGGTCACAGGTCTGGCCAATTGCCGGTAAACATAAGCGTAAGCAAGTGCAGTGACCGGCAGGGTCATCAAGAGCCCGATTCCCAGTGCCAGGGCCCCGCACAGGTTGACCAGCAGCAGAACCGCCAAGAAGACCGATAGCCTCCGTATCTGGCCGTCGGTGATGCTCCAGCTCTTCCGAAGGGAGGCAGCCCACCCCAGGTCCATATCAACCACAAGGTAGCTGTAAAATTGCATCCGAAGCATCAGGTACAGTCCGGGGACCAGAAGGAGAGCCAGCCCCGCTGCCACGACAACCGCATAGGCCAGGGATGCGAGCAGATACGGGATGAAGTGCGGATAAAAGAAGAACAGGTCGGAAAGGCTGGGCTTTCGGCCGTCGTAAAATTCCAGGGATATGCCTATCAGTCCCAACTGCAGGACCGATCCCATGACAGCGGAGACCATTGCGATCAGAAATGACATGACAGCCCCGGCCGTCCGGCAGTACAGGACATCGATCGCTATCTGGATAACGAGAAAGAGCAGAATCAACCTCAGGAAGTACCCGGCATTTCCCCGAAATGTCACCCAGCCGAAATTCATGGCCGCCATCCATGAAAACTTCTCCGACATATGAAAAGAGTAACAATTGATGGTATAAATAATGCCCTATTGGAGGATCTTACTGGAGCGGTGGATGCGGACGGAAATGGAAAGGACGGCCAAAGCCCTCATATGAAGTCGCTGCCGGGCTGCGACGCAGGCCTTCAGAGAACCGCGGAAACCTTCCCTCTGATATATTTGTGGCGAGTACAGGCATTTGACTTCAGGTGAGGGCCTGGCCGCAGACCTCACGAAAACGGCAGTGAGCACATCGACCCTTTTGTTCGTGGTTGCGCCTGGCGCTCCCGTCACGAAGCCGGGCCCGCATTCCTTCCAGGTGCTGGTGGAGATCTCGGCGCAGCGAATCGTCAAAGTGAACCTGATGCTGCCGGCCCTGATAGACGAGTATGCCGTACGGCACGCGCGTATGATAGTTCTCCTCCACAAGCAGACAATACGCAGCCAGCTGGAGCATATGGCTGCGATGAGGCTGCCTTGCCTGGCTGCTCTTGACCTCCACGGGTATCATCTGCCGCCCGTCCCGCACAATATAGTCCGGCTTTCCTGCGATTCCGTGCCTTGAAGAGAACAGAGAGTGAGCCGGCCGATCCAGGTCAGAGTAGACCACCTGGCCCTCCGGTATGCCGAATCTCTTGCGCAATCCACGGGCTCGACGGGATCGCCGCCAGGATGCTGCAGCCAGGAGGAGGGATGCCAGGAGCAAGACGGATGCTGCCACCAGCTGGACCTGGGCAGCCAAGGCGTCAGGATCCGGAATTTTCATAAGAGCCACCAGGCGAAGACGGCAATTGACAGAAAGAGCAGCAGCATCGATAGCCTGCGAAGAGCCCTGGATGTGGCCTCCTCGGCCTGAAGCCGGTTTATGGCCTGGCCCACCCTGGCATGCTGATGGAGGCCCTCTTCCTGGCCAGGCGTACTATCTTTGGCAGAACCGGTCAGCCGGCCAAGCCACCCTTTCCACGACCTTCGCCCCGCTTCCTGGCGGCTGAGATACCAGGAGAGCGGGCAGTAGGAGTACTGGGCGATCTCCGAGGCGCTGAACATCTCTTCACGGCGGGCCATGCTTACAGGAGTTGAGGGAAGAGTGCAAGACTATAAAAGTATCGGACTAAAAAGTCGGCCCCTCTGCCGGAAATGCCTGAACCTCAACATCTTGTGAAATGATCGAGAAGCAGCCTCCCGCCTTCACATTGACGATTACATCAGCGAAATTACTGAGATATGCAGATGCCGCGGGATCGCGGGAGTTCACCGGCCAAGGCACAAGGCATATATACGGATACGAGAAGGTATTACGACGATCGTCGTTTTGGACGGGATCGTGGTGGTGGGCGATGAGGATCTCCTGGGGAGGGGGTCTTCTCCGCTTGTCAGGCCGAAGATCGAATACGTTGGGAGTGGGGTTGTGTTGCAGAAGAGAAACGGAGATGCCGACCACTGGTTAGCCGGGCGGAGACGTAACCGGATGGTAGCGGTTGTGGGCATAGCTCTGCTCCTGATAGCTCTCGTTGCCCAGGCCGGAGGGCCACAAACCGGCTGCTTGAGCTCTACAAAACCTGAAGAGGGCGACGACAGCTTGCTGAGAAGCGAATCGTGCCAGGGCAAATCGGGCCTTGATTCGCCTGACCCGCAGGAAGCGAGAGGCGATTTTGATCCGGATCAAAGCGAGATTGCCGCAGGCAACATGACCCTGCATAAAGAAGATGATCTGGCTGCTGCCAGGGCCTGGCTGAAGGCAGGCCTGGCCTGGGAAGAAAAAGGAGATCGGAAGCAAGCCAATGAAGCCTACTGCCAGGCACTGAACCTGACAGAGCTATCCCTGTCTGAGACGAAACGAACAGAATCCATGAAGAGGTCTCACGGCTGGGAGCTGCAGGGTTGTGTGCTGGAGCGCCTGGGCAGAGCTGAGGAGGCACTCGTCGCCTACGAGAACGCCCTTGACGCCGATCCTTCAAGGAGCCGCGTAAGATATATGATAGCAGATCTCCTGGCCGGAAGCCTGGGTCGCTACGATCAGGCACTGCAGGTCTTCGAACAGGCCCTGGAGATGGATCCGGACAAGGTGGCGGCCCTGGTGAAGAAGGGAGATGTCCTGCTGTCAATAGGGGAGTTCGACCAGGCTGCACAGAACCTCGACCTGGCCCTGGAGATCGCGCCAGACAGCTACAGAGCCTTGACATCAAGTGGACTGCTTAACGCCGCTCTGGGAAGATACGACCAGGCCCTCCACCTGTTTGACCAGGCTCTGTATATCAATCCATCATGGGCCAGAGGCTGGCTTGGCAAAGGCGAAGCCCTGCGAAAGCTTGGAAAGCACAACGAGTCGCTGCAGGCCTACGAATCGGCGCTGCTGCTCCAAGAGCCAAAGCTGTCTGGGGAGGCCTTGATCGGCAAGGGGCAGGCCCTGGAGAACATGGGCCGCTTCAAGGAGGCCTCCTTGGTTATGCTTCAGGCCCTTGGCTACTATCAGAGCGAGGTGAAGAGGACGCCTCGCAGCGCCTCGTCCCTGACTGGCTTGGGAGACGCCTTCCTGGGACTTGGCCAGATCCAAAAAGCAGTTGACGCCTACAACTCTGCCATTGAGATCAATCGCAACAGCCCGCAGGCCAGGCAGAGGCTGGAGCTAGCACTCCGAAAGCTGGACGCAAAATCGCAAAGCCGCTGATATCCCAGCTCATGGCCGCTTTTCTTCGCAGTCTGCCACCCGCATCAAGCACCGCTATAGCATCGAAGCCAAGCTTTGCAGCCACCTCCCGACATCTGAAGTAAAGAAGACGCAGCCGCATGGACCGGCGCACGGGGGGTGGCAGCGCAGGGAAAGACTGGGCAGGCCGGAACAGATAATCATTATATTGATGCAGAACGATATCTGCACTTTGGCGAGAAAGATGAGACTGCTTGCCCAAAAGGCATAGACAGATGTGCAGGTGAGATTGCGAAGGACGCCGGCATGCATCCGGCCCGATTCGCTTCTCACCAGCAACCGAGCTTTTTCGCAGATAGGACCTTATGACGGCATTTTGCGTGGTTGATGGTGCAAAGAACCACTGGCATAAGAGATGGGTCGATTCGGATGATGGGACGAATTGGTTTTACGCTACTGTTGGCTGCCTCAGTGCTGCTGATATGGACGGCGCCCGCTGCCCGCGCACAGTGCTCTGGCTGCCAGGTGACTGCTGGAAGCTGGGACCCTTACGATTTCCTGGATGCTGATCTGAGCGTATCCCCTCCTGCGAGCGGCCAGCCTGTCTCGACAGGTGCAGCGGCAGCGTCTTCGTCCCTGTACCGTTCCGGTCAGTTCCCATCAGACCTGCTTCTGAAGTCACCGAAAAGCGTATCGACCTCCGACCTTATCCTGGATGTATCCGATGGGAAGCGGGACTGGTATCCGCGCGCTGCTGTGGGACTGCCCTATACAGGCCTGATGCGTGGCAGCGGGCTTCGCAGCTATTCGGAGATGGCAGCTGCCCTTTCCGAAATTGGATTGAGTAACAACGACTCGGTGGTGGTGGCCTCTGAAGACCCTGCCCAGGCCGCCCTGATGGTCTGGGCGCTAAAGTACCTGGGGACGGTGGATGCCTCCCTCCTTGACGGCGGGTACGAGGCCTGGAGGGCGGCTGGCCTGCCCCGCGACACCGCCCTGGCCTCCAGGAAGGCTGGCGATTTTTCACCGGAGCCAAATTACGACCTCCTGGCCACATCGCTTCCCGCTGGCGCTACGCTGGTGGATGCCAGGCCGTTTTCAAACGCGAGCCAGGGCCGGCTTGCAGGTGCGGTCAATATAGATGCCCGGGAGATTGTAAGGCAAGGGCGGATCAAGGACAGGCTGGAGCTGGAAAGGGTATTCTCAAGGCTGGACCGGGACAGAGATGTCGTTGTCTCCTCGCCGGACCTGACCCAGGCCGCAATCGTCTGGTACGGACTTGAGCTAATGGGATTTCAGGCCTCTCTGATGGAGTGGGAGAGGGCCAAAGAGGCTCCCAAGGCCCAAACAGGCGTCTTTTCGCTTGGCTAGGGAGGGGGCAGGCCAAACAGCCGACGCCTGCGATGGCGTGAGAGGTGCCGGTCTTTGGGCGGCTGATGTCATCACCAATTGGGCCTTGCCGCTGCGCGGTGCAGGGCACTGCCGCGGCGTTTCCTTCGTCATGCCTGCCGTGTCGGCTCCGCTGGTTCCGACATTCACCCCTCACTGCCGTTTTCGCAGCTGTGGAGGACCGTCTCCTGTACTGGTCCCAGCGGGCCCATCTCACTGAATATCTGAGCCTCGAAGCACTGCACCTCTGTCTCCCTATCCAGCCATGCATCCACAGGAAGACCTGCCTTGAGGCATGTCTGGCAGAGAAAATCCTCAGGGTCCAGGCCGCATTCTGAGGCAACCTGCGGCAGGAGAAGCCCTGAGAACGGTCCCCTGCGTACCAGCAGCCCGTGACGTCCCACCTGCACCGACCCCGCCAGGCGTGACCTCTCTCCGGTCATAATCTCTGGCCTGGTCAGGATCGTCACCTCGAACTCGATATCCTGGAGTTCGGCTAAGGTGACAGGCGAGAACCGGGGATCTCCAGTGCCAGCCTGAACCGCAGAGTCCACTATGGCCTGTCCAAGCGGCATTACAGGGTAGGGATAGCCTATGCATCCCCGCAGCTGCCCGTCCAGGTGCAGAGTCACAAAGACCCCCCTCTCCTCCGAGAAGACCGGCGGCAGGCCCTGCGGCCTGATCCGCTCCCGCCGCTTTAGATATTCAGTCAAGGACCGTCTGGCCATCTCCACTGCAAAACGTCCCTCTTCTTTGCCGAGCATGATAGGATATCAGTCCTTGCAAGATATTAAGATTCTCAGCTCGGGAGAGAGGCCCGGTTATCGAGGGCCTGATCGTCACGACCTCCTGACGATACGGCAGAGACTACGATCCGCCCCTGTCGTCAACCGGGACGGGTATCCCTGGGGATCTAGACGTGCCCCCAAGCACTAACCAAAAGGTATTAACCATTGGATAGCCAAACATACGATGTAGATCGCCGTTAAAAGGAGGATCTCTGACCATGTCCAAGACCGAGGAGCATCTCATTGAGGCATTTGCCGGTGAGTCGCAGGCGAACAGGAAATACCTGGCATTCGCCGAGAAGGCCGATGCAGAGGGCTATGCCCAGGCTGCCCGGCTCTTCCGAGCAGCCGCTGAGGCGGAGACCGTACATGCCATGAACCACCTGAAGGCCCTCAAGGCCATCAAGTCCACAAAAGAGAACCTGCGGGAAGCCATTGCCGGGGAGACCCACGAGTTCAAAGAGATGTACCCGGTCATGATAGAGGCGGCCCGGGCCAGTGGGGATAAGGCGGCAGAGAGATCCTTCAGATATGCGAACGAGGTGGAGATCGTGCATGCGAAGCTCTACCACGCAGCCATGGAGGCCCTGGAGGCCTCAAAAGAGGAGTTCTTATACTACGTCTGTCCGGTCTGCGGGCTGACTGCCGAAAAAGAGCCGCCTGAGGTCTGTCCGGTGTGCAAGGCCAAGGGCAGCATGTTCAAGAAGGTGGAGTGACCTGCCGCCCAATGGCCCGGACAGGTCCTTCTTTTGCCAGATCGAATGAGGATGTCCGAAATCATCTTATCGTCGCTCTCGGGATTTCCCGAGCGACGGTAATATTAAGTTAGTAACTTTGAGTTAGGTTTATATAGGAATAGCCTCCGAATGAATATCATCATGAGCTTTGAGAAAGATCTGGAGGAGGCCAGAGACCTGGCCGACATCTTCGAGGTGGTGAAGTCCGCCGTGCTCCGGAAGACTGGCCAGAGCAGGGGTGGGCTTATGCTGGGATTGGCAGATTTAGGCAATCATCCCCATAGCTTCCTCGGCGGGTTCTTCAGCACCGGCAGCAATGTCATAGTTATGAACAGAAATCCTCTTGACCGGGTGGCAGAGACAAAACCAGACCTCTACAGGGCTTACGCCTTCCACGTGCTCCTGCATGAGTACATCCATTCGTTGGGCTGTCTTGATGAGGAACAGGCCAGGGCCAGGGCGCTGAAGATATCAAAGGAAGCCCTGGGAGACGACCATCCGGCAACCTTGCTGGCCGCCGACGTTAATGGTTTCATGAAGTATCTGGTCTACCCGGACTACGCCTGGAAGCCTGACGACGAAAGGATGGAGCTGGTAAAGGGCTTCGACCGATCCAGCGTGTCTTACATAGCTTGATGCCAAGCCGGACCCGCCCCATCCGGCCAAAGCCCCTTGGTTACGAATACCAGCGGTGATCCCGTCCCAACAGGGGGACTGGACTAGTATCTCCTGGCTTAATCCTCACCTCCACCAGGTTCTGAGAGGCAGGGTGTCGCCTGGGCTTGCCCTGCTTCAGCATTTCAGACGATGGTTTGGATTAGATCTCAACTACCGTCCTGCCGGCGCTCTGAGCAGACATTCGGGGATTCCGATATTAGGGCCATTTGAATAACCCTTCATCGTGTTGCTGCTGAACATTTTATAGATGTTTGAGATCTTTTCATAAATAATATGATAGATTTCCGACAATTCAATCCAAGCTGCCGGTCGAGGGCCAGCCGGCGAAGAGATCGCAAAGAGCCGAAATGGGTGAGCGAAGATCAGGCCGATTGACAGATGAGCGAGGCCTGCCCACCTGAAAAGAAGATCTGGAGAAGGGCGGTTGCAGGCCAGATCTTCGGACGGCCCAGGGATATCGCCAGACGGGCGCATCCGATCCAAATAGCGGCAGATCACCGGGATACGCCCGGCCTGAGGTCGGGTCACTGGTTCAGAGCTCGAGGTACATCTTGACCACATATATGGCCCCGGCCACCAGGGCGAGAGCCAGAAAGAGCGATGCCAGCTCAAGTATCATCATGATGTTATCCCCCTTGCTTCTTTTCTGCTGGCCAAATCCGCCTTAGGCCAGCTCCGACGGACGGAAGCCTGCCTGCCAGGCTCTATGGGAACTGCGCCTGCGATTATGGCCATGATGCGCACGCTGTGGCCCATATCCCTCTCCACCCGCGCCCCCCAGATCACGTTGGCCTGCGGGTCGAGCTCGGCCGTAAGCGCGCTTGCAATGCAGGCCGCATCGCGTAGAGTCATCTCCTGGCCGCCGGTGATATGAAGCAGGCAGCCGGTAGCTCCCCGGATATCTACTGGGAGCAGGGGATTTCCAAGCGCCGAGCCTACGACCTTGTCCGGGTTTCGCAGGCTTCCCTCACCAACCACGACGCAGGAATGGCCACCGCAGCGCATGACCGTCCGCAGGTCTGCGTAGTCCAGGTTGATCAATGACGGCCTGGTAATGGTCTCAGCCATGCCCTTTATGATCTCTGCCGCAAGCTGGTCCAAAAGAGCGAACGCCTGGGCAACCGGGAGATTGGGTGCGATCTCCAGCAGCCGGTTGTTGTCCATCACGATCATAGTGTCGGTCTGCCCGCGCAGGGCTTGAAGCCCAGAGGATGCTGCATTGAATCGTGAGCGTTCCAGCTGAAACGGCATTGTGACAAGGGCAACAACGGTTGAACCTCGCTGGCGGGCTATCTCAGCCACCACCGGCGCAGCCCCGGTGCCGGTTCCACCGCCAAGCCCAGCTGTCAGGAATACGAGATCTGCCCCATCCAGCGCGCGTTCAAGATCGGGGCGGGACTGCTCCGCTGCCAGCCTTCCCATCTCGGGTTCGCCCCCAGCCCCAAGTCCTCTCGTGATCGACTGGCCGATCAGAACCTTCTTGTCGGCGGCCACGCTCTTCAGCTGCTGTGCATCGGTGTTTACAGCCAGCGTCTGAGCACCGTCGATCCCAAGTCCAGCGAGCCGGTTGATTGTATTGTTCCCTGCTCCACCCACGCCCACTACCAGGATCTTGGGCAGGCCCAAGACCTCCACCACTCCCCCATCCACATCCCTCAAGAGCTCCATTTGAAATCCCTCCGGTCGGGCGCGCCGAGCACTGGAATAGAATAGCAGATCTACATGGCTCAGAGCCGGAAAAGATAGCCTCGTATCTTCTCATCCAGCATGCTCCTCTGCCCAAAGCCTGCTTGTGTCTCGCCGCCCCAGACACGCCTTACCGGTATCCCCCTTCACTTCTGAGGCCTTCCGACCTGCAGATGATACTATATTTTCTATTAATTAAGGTAGATAAGAGTTCCGCCGACGTAGTTGATGGTTTGAAAGGACAGGCAATCGCCAGCCGAACGGATAATTTTATGAGCGATCCCACCTTGCCACCCGGATATGGCACTTGATGAGGTCAAGGTGACCAGAGCGATTGTGGAGAGCTACTTCGAGAGCTTCCTCAAGTACACCGAAGCGGACGTGGCCCTGGTGGGGGCTGGACCTGCCAACCTGGTGGCAGCCAGGCGGCTCGCTGAGGCCGATGTCAAGACCGTGCTCTTCGAGAAGAGGCTGTCTGTGGGAGGCGGGCTTTGGGGCGGAGGCATGATGTTTCCGCGCATTGTGGTTCAGAAGGAGGCCTGCCGGATCCTGGACGATTACGGCATCTGGTACCGCGAGTTCGAGAACGAGTATTTCATAGCCAACGCCATAGAGACAGTGGCCAAGCTGACGGCAGGCGCAATCGACGCCGGTGCCGAGATAATAAACCTGGTGTCTGTAGAGGACGTTATGATTCGTGAGGACGATCGGGTCACAGGACTGGTCGTCAACTGGACTGCTGCCGAGATGGCCGGGATACATGTCGATCCTCTCTCAATCCGCGCAAGGCTGGTGATCGACGGCACCGGTCATGAGGCATCAGTCTGCAGGGTGGTACAGAGGAAGATCCCTGGGGCCTGCGTGGGAGCCACAGGGGTTAGGGGAGAGAAGCCCATGTGGGCTGACGTGGGTGAGAAGACTGTGGTCGAAGCCACTGCCGAGGTTTACCCCGGCCTGATCGCCGCCGGCATGGCCGCTGCCACGGTGGCTGCCGGACCCCGCATGGGGCCGATCTTCGGCGGAATGCTCCTGTCCGGGGAGAAGGCGGCGGCACTCGCCATAGAGATCTTAGGCCGCTAGCCTCCTGGATACCCATTGGTGATGCGGGGGGCCGGAGATAAGGTGAGGGGAGCCGCAGATATAGCCTCGTTTATCCGGGAGCATTACAGCGGCAGGCTGGTGGAGGTGGGTATAGGGCGCCGGTCGGATGTGGCCGACCTGCTCGCCGGTCTGGACCTGGTTGCCACCGACCGTGAAAACCGCCGGATCGGATACATTGAGGTTGTGGGCGACGACATATTCAATCCGAATCTGGAGATATATCAGGGAGCCAGCCTGATCTACTCCATTCGCCCGACTATGGAGATGCAGCTGGCTTTGGGCCGGCTCGCCTGTATGGTTGGCGCAGACCTGCTCATACGCCCCCTTGGCGATGAGATCGCCGACCTGGCCAGGATGAAGCGCCAGCTTGTGAACCGCGGGTGGGGGCGGTTTTACCTGTTCCGGCCAGAGCGTTAGATCGGCCGCTCTTTTGCCTCCGGCCGATCTGCTCAGGCACCAGCAACTGGCTCTGGGAAGCTTTCTGCAAGAGCTGCCTTTTGGGATGCGGCAAAGCTATAATCCAGGCAAGATCCTCTTCAGCACCTCGGCCGCAATAACCACGATGGATGTAGTCGCCGCTATCTGTATCCAGCTCTCAGCACTCAGGGGCACCGTCTCGAATATGGGCTGAAGAACTGGCAGATATATCACGGCCAGAACCGCCAGTCCTGAGGCCAATATCCCGGCGAGCAGCTTCTTGTTCTGACGGGGATTCATATGCAGTATGGATAGGTGCAGTGAGCGGCTGCTGTAAGCGTTGTACATCACGGCCACGCCCAGTGAGGCGAAGGCCTCGGTCCTGGCATACCCCAAGGAGTCGCCGATATAGCACCCATGCAGGAACAGGCCGAGGGACCCCAGGAATATGGCTGATGAAACCCCCAGGGTATAGATCAGGAGGGATCGTGAGAGCAGCGGTTCGGAAGGGTTGCGGGGCCTGGCGTTCATGATATCCTTCCTGGCCGGCTCAACAGCCAGCCCGATTGCCGGAAAGTCCTCCGCAACCACGTTGATCCACAGTATCTGAAGTGCGAGAAGAGGCACTGGGAGGCCGGCTAAGACCGCCACCAGTATCACCATGACCTCGGCAAATGTGCAGGACAGCAGATAAGAGCAGGCTTTGCGGATGTTCTCGTAGATCCGCCGGCCTTCCTCCACTGCCGCCACAATGGTGGCGAAGTTGTCGTCGGTGATTATCATGTCCGAGGCCTCTTTGGAGACGTCGGTTCCGGTTCGCCCCATAGCCACCCCGATATCGGAAGCCCGCAAGGCCGGGGCATCGTTTACCCCGTCCCCGGTCATGGCCACTATATGGCCCCAGCGCTTGAGTGCGCCCACTATCCGCACCTTGTGCTCGGCAGTGGCCCTGGCGAAAGCCGAGACCTCCCGCACCCGCTGGTAGAGCTCCTCGTCGCTCATCCTGTCCAGGTCGGAGCCGTCTATCACCTGGCCGTCTGATATTCCAAGCTCTCTGGCAATGGCGCCGGCGGTGAGCCTGTGGTCCCCCGTTATCATGACCGGCCGGATCCCCGCCGCCTGGCAGACCCGGATAGCAGAAGCGGCCTCCTGGCGGGGCGGGTCCATCATGCCCACAAGCCCGGTGAATATCAGATCGCGTTCCATGTGCCCCCTCTCCCGGGGCTCATCTGCGGACTGCTCCTTGTAGGCGAATGCGAGCACACGCAACGCTCTGCCGGACATCTCCTCGGCCGCCTGGACGATGGACTCGCGGTCCACCTGGTTCAGAGGCCGCAGCCCATCAGTCCCGAGAATGCCGCTGCACCGATCGAGCACCGTCTCCACCGCACCTTTCATGGAGACGCGCATTGCGTAAGGCCCCCGATGAAGGGTGGTCATTCGCATCATATCAGAGGAGAATGGAAACTCCATAACCTCCACATGATTATCTCGCACCTTCTCCAGGAGCCCGGACTTGGCTGCCATGACTATCAGAGCGCCCTCCGTGGGATCTCCAGCCACCCTCCACCCTTCCGCCCCCTGTTCCAGGTCTGAGTTATTGCAGAGAACGGCAGTCTCTATTGTGGCCATGAGAGACTGATCGGCGCTGGGGTCGATCTCCTTGCCGCCCCTGTGAAAGCTGCCCACAGGCTCGTATCCGGACCCGGTCACCTCCACACGGTCTTTGGTCTTGATCTCCCGGACGGTCATCTCTCCCCGGGTCAGGGTCCCGGTCTTGTCTGTGCAGATCACCGTGGTCGAACCCAGGGTCTCCACCGCCTGGAGGCGGCGGACAATGGCTCCCTTGCCTGCCATCATCTGGGTTCCGTATGCCAGGGCCAGCGTTACCACAAAGGGCAACGACTCCGGTATGCCGGCAACTGCCAGTGCCGCTGCGATTATCAGGGTATCGAGGATGGGGTACCCCCTGGCCACCTGGATGAGAAATACCGTGCTGGCCGCCACCAAAACCAGCACAGCCAGCTGCTTGGCCAGATGCTCCAGCCTGATCTTCAGCGGCGGCTCATCTTCCGATTGCTGTATCAGCCCGGAGATGCGGCCAAGCTCGGTCTCCCGACCGGTTGCAGTTACCAGAGCCCGACCGTTCCCGCAAGAGACCATGGTCCCGAGGTAGAGCATGTTCTTTCTCTCAGCCAGCGGAGTGGCCGCAGCAAGAGGCGCCGTCCCCTTTCCCAGAGGGGCAGACTCGCCGGTCAAAGAGGCCTCAACGGTCTCAAGAGTTGCGGACTCAATTATCCTGGCATCGGCAGGGACGAGGTCCCCGGCCTCCACGTAGATGATGTCCCCAGGAACCAGGTCCCGGGCGTCCACCGTAATCATCCTGCCAGCCCGAATGACGTCAGCCTCCGGGGCGACCATCTTGCGCAGGGCATCCATCGCCCTCTCAGCCCTGTACTCCTGGACGAACCCCAGTATGGAGATGAATATCAGTATGCCCAGAACCACCAGAGCGTTGGTCTTTTCGTCCGAGATCCAGGAGATGGCTGCAGCTGCCAGGAGCACAAGAACCAGGTAATTCTGGAGCTGTCTTATGAGTATGCGGGCAGCTGAAGGCCCGGCCACTCTCTGCAGCTCGTTTCTCCCATAACTCTCCAGCCGCAAACCGGCCTCTTCAGGTTCGAGGCCAGAAAGCCGGGAATTGAGCTCTGCAGTCGCATTTTCTACGGATAGGGCATGCCAGGGTCTGCTCATCGGTCACTCTCCGCGAGGGCTGTAAGCCGGATGCAGATAAATATCATTGCTCGCCTGGGGCTGTCAAAGGAGAGCAGAAAAGATAGCACACTCATGGATATTTCCGGAAATGAGGCGGATCCATAGTATAGAACTGCCAAAATCGCGATTTGCAGATGGGATTTGAGGATCCGTGTGACTTAGGTCAAAGAACACGAGCGCCGGGCAAAAGCCAGCAGTTTTAGAGGGATTTCGGAAAGCAACAAGCAGGCAGAAATCGTTAATCTTATATATAACAAAATAGAGTTATTAAAAGAAGAAGGGGGTAGCATTGGCCAGGAGATACAACTGGGCTGGAGACGTGATCGTCCGGGACACAATCGTCTGGAACAAACGTACCGTCATAGGCCACAATAACGTGTACATTCCCTGCGATATACGGGAGTGGATCACCTCCTCTAGGAGCGAGGTGATGCGTCAGGCCTTGCAGGAGATAGACCTGCCCACCTCTCGGTCCTCAGGCACCTTCGATCTTCGAGCCTGGAAGATCTGGAAGTACGTGGCAGAGAAGATCGATTACGTGAACGATCAGAAGATGACCGGGAAATCCGACTGGTGGCTCTACCCGGCTGAGACCCTGGCCCTGGGAAAGGGTGATTGCGAGGACTCGTCCTTTCTGCTGGCCACCCTGATGGCTGGCAGCGGGATTAGCGAGGACTGCATCAGGGTGGTTCTAGGCAGGGTGCTCAGCAAGAATGGCTCTTATGGCCACGCCTGGGTGGTGTACCAGGCAGAGAGTGGGGAGTGGTGCCTGATGGAGACCACATCCAAGAGCGTTACCCCAAGGCTGATCCCAGCCGATCCGCTGACCGAGGATGGGGCAACAAACCGCTATGAGCCCAAGTTCTGCCTCAACTCAACCCACCTATGGAGCATCCTCCCATCCCCGGGCAGCATGGCCGAATACATCAAGTCGCGGGAGCAGACCGCTTCCCCAATCGGACCGAGCTACCCCCGCCCTTCCCGGGGTGACGGCCCGCCATCCCCAATATAGGAGAGCCGCCTTTTGATGCCGTTCCAGTGAGAGCCCGTCCAGTAGCGCCGGCCGCAGCCCCGGCACCTCCATGACTGCCCCGGGCTCTCCGCCCTCCGTTCCTCTTCCAGCAGGTCGTTGCACAGGGTGCATCTCTGCGGATTGAGCTGCAGCCTCACCCCGGCTGATTTGAGCTCCTGTAGCTGTTCATCAAGCTGGTCCGACCTTATCAGAAGGCAGTCCTGTCCAGAGCCCAAACAGCGCTCTGCCAGGGCCCGGTCCCGTGTGAGCATGACCCGGCCCTCGGCCAGCGCCTGATGCAGCAATGCCGAGTCGTCAACCGAGCATGGATTGGCCACATCCTTTCCACACAGACGCATCCAGCGGCCCAGACGGATCAGCATGCAATCAACCAGGAACCTATTCGCATCCATTTGGATACCCCGCCCCACGCTTTGGGACATTATACGGAAATACCAGCGCAAACACGCGAAAGCCGCACGCAATTTCCGAAATCTGATGGGCAGATTGGTCCAACTTATGTTATCCTTCAATGGTATCAGCTCTGCGGTCCCAGAGCAACTGTTTTATCGCTGCAGCGAAAACCAGGCGCTGTTATGAAGAAGGCCATGAGCAACGTGGATGTCTTGGCAATGGTAGCCGAGCTCTCGGAGCGGCTTGTGGGAGGATTTGTCGGCAAGGCCTACCAGGTAAGCGGTGATGCAGTCTGGCTGACGGTCCAGTCACCTCAGGAGGGCCGTCTCGATCTGCTGCTTGAGGCTGGCAAGAGATTGCATATCACCACCAGTACCCGCCAGTCCAAGAAGACGCCACCCCAGTTCCCCACCATCCTTCGTTCCCACTTATCCGGCGGCAGGATAGTCGCAGTGGAGCAGTACGACCTTGATCGAGTTGTGCGGATCGTGGTGGAGAGAGGAGACGGCCGACGGTTCCTTGTGGCGGAGCTCTTCCCAAAAGGCAATCTGCTGCTGCTCGACCAGGACGAGCTGATCATACTGCCGCTGCGTCCTATGGCCTTTCGCGGAAGAAAGCTCCTGGCCGGTGAGAAGTACGTATATCACGCCGGCCAGCAGGATCCCCGCACGGCTAGCTCTCAGTATCTGGCTAACCTCCTCGCGACATCCGACTCCGACCTGGTGAGGACGCTGGTGCGGGGGCTGAACATGGGAGGCGTGTATGGTGAAGAGGTCTGTCTGGTGTCGGGGATCGATAAGGGCCAGCCTGCGGCCAGCTTAAGCCCCGACCAGGTGGAGGCTGTCCGCTCTGCTCTGGCAATGGTCTTTTCGCAGACCCAGGCCAGCCCAAGAATAGTCCTCAAAGACGGGACCCCCTTCGACGTGACCCCATTTCCATTGCGGGTATACCAGGACCTGGAGAGCCGGGAGTTCCCCAGGCTGAGCCAGGCATTAGACGAGTTCTTCGCGCTGGAGGCCCCGGCCCCTCAGCCGTCTCCCCTTAAGAGGAGGGAGGAGCTGCAGAGGCGGGCTGTTCAGGAGTTCGCAGCACTGGAGCGGGAGATGGCTGGCAAAGGCGAGGGGATATACGAACGCTACTCAGAGGTGGAGGCGATCTTGAGCGTCGTGGCCCAGGCCAGATCCCGGGGCTTCTCATACCGGGAGATCGGCGAGAGGATCAAAGGATCTGACCACCCGGCCGCCTCCACCATCAAGTCCATCGATTATAGGGGCCTGATGGTGGTGACCATCTCAGGGATGGAGCTTGAGCTGGACGCAGGCCTCACCGTTCCCCAGAACGCCGAACGCTACTACCAGAGGAGCAAGGAGGCGGGCCGAAAGATGGCAGGGGCCGAGGTTGCGCTTCATGCCACAGAGGAGCTTGGAAAGGGCAAGGAGCAGGTCCGAAGGAGGGCTCAATCATGGAGACGCCCGCGGCCCAAGTGGTACGAGAGGTTTAGATGGTTCCACTCATCAGACGGGCTGCTGGTGATAGGAGGCCGGGACTCCGATGACAACGAGGAGATCTATGCCAAGTACCTGGAGAAACGGGACCTGGCAATGCATACGGATTATCCGGGCGCGCCACTGACCGTGATAAAGACCGAAGGGCAGCACGTTTCAGAGAGCACCCTTGAGGAGGCTGCCCAGTTCGCTGTCAGCTACAGCAACCTCTGGAAAGGAGGGCTTGGCTCCGGGGACTGCTATCTCGTGGGCGGCGAGCAAGTGACGAAGACACCTGAGTCTGGCGAAGCGCTTCGCAAGGGAGCTTTTGTCATCCGTGGAGAGCGGCGATACTTCCGTGGAGTCTCGCTTGGTGTGGCGCTGGCCCTGTTGAGAGACCGGCTTATAGGAGGCCCCATTTCCGCCATCAGGTCGCAGGCGGAGGATGCCGGTTCTGATGGCGAGGACAGGCCGCTGGTGATGGATATCGAGCCTGGGGAGCTGAGCCCTGACGACTTAGCCCGCCGGATCTACCGCGGCTTCCTGGAGCTGGATATGGATCGCCGGACTTTGAAGGCCGTGGCCTCGGTTGAGCAGATAGTCTCATTCCTGCCTCCTGGAGGATCACGTATTAAGGACATGAGGGATGGGCAATGAAATTCTTTACGGCGGCTGCAAAGACGCGCAAACGGAGAGGTTCTGAGCGCAGGGCCCACAATGGACCTGAGAAAAGGCAGCAAGACCCTCCCGAAAAGCTGGATTTACCATCTCGGTTGAAAATGGCAATTGGTGCAGCCGAAAGAATCTATCCGCAAAGGAAGTGAGTGGCGGCCGCGATCACCCAAACGCTTAATTCTTCGAAAACAATAGCTACGAGCCGATGTCACGAAACCTGCTGCTCGCATTAATCACACTTGCCGCGATTTTATTGACTGGCTTATATCTTGTAGATAATATGAGAACTCCGGATGAGGGTGGATCTCGGGTCCTCCTGGAGACGAATATGGGCAACATCATGATCCACCTTTACGATAACATGTCAGTGACTGCTGGAAATTTCAGGGATCTGGTCAAGAAAGGCTACTACGACGGGACCGTATTTCACCGGGTGATCGCAGGTTTCATGATTCAGGGGGGAGATCCGACAGGCACCGGCTATGGCGGGCCAGGCTATTTTATCAAGGATGAGTTTTCTGAGGGCAACCGAAATGATCGGGGGACGGTTGCCATGGCCAATGCCGGACCGAATACAGGAGGCAGCCAGTTCTTCATCAACCTGGTGGATAACAATTTCTTAGACAGCATGCATCCGGTCTTCGGAAGGGTGGTTGAGGGGATGGATGTGGTGGATGCAATAGGCAAGCTCAGCACTGGCGCCAACGACCGACCGCAACAGGACGTGACCATAATCCGTGCCAAGGTCATTTCATGATCATGCAGTCCCCATTTCATGTCTTATAAAGCTTCATGGAGCTTGAGCTGATTCATGGTCAATGTGAATATACCTCACACCAATGATTTTTTTTCCGGCAAACTCAGTTATCCTGGGAGAGCCTATAACGTGGTATGAGATCAAGCCTGCACCTCCTCCGAGATGACCCCAGCGCTGCCCTCATCCGGCCCTTATGGAGCTGCGAACCGCCAAAGATATGCTTGCTGAGTATCTGGATGCCCGCCCCTCTGATGTGGAAGCCCTGATCCGGGAGCGGATAGCGGAGAGGTTTTCGGCATTGGATACGCCTGAATGATCCCGGACATATCTTATACCAGACTTTAGGGCGGCGGCTACCAGACGCGCAGCGCAGTGATTGCCTCTCTTGGCTTCTTGAAGGTATACATCTATCTACTTACAACCTTTACAATATTATTCATGCTTGCCACTAAGCGTATCCCCGTATCTGAGGCAGTATGGGTTGAACTATCAGATCTCAAAGCGGCAGGACAGACTTATTCTCAGCTACTTGAGGAAATGATCGAGGATAGGAAAAAAGCCCGACTTTTCCGCGATATGAAGCGGATTGAGGAAGAAGACAAGTTCGTGGAGTTTCCGTGGTAACCTGCAGACTATTCATCAGGGAATAGGCCTTGGAGTTCATTAAATCATTGCCACCAAAAAGCCAGAGGATTGTGATCGAGAAATGTGAAACGCTTTTAGAGGATCCATTCCCTGGTCAGGGTGATAAAGAGATACTCTATCGAATGGGGCATGAAGCCCTTTGTCGCTTGCATATCCCGAGATCTTATACGACATTTTACAGGATCGACCAAGATGAAAAGGTGGTCAAGATCCTGGATATCATGACCATCGAACAGGCGCATAAGATATACGGTCGGTTCTGAGCCATTCTATTTTCGGTCATGGCAGGAGGCCACAACATGCTTATTCTCATCAAGGCACATGCTTGAACCGGGGAGGTGCAGGCCCTGGCTATTGCCGGCCCTTCGGTTTTGTGCCCCTCGTTACAGATCACGATGCGGCACCAGGTCGCAGCCTGTGCAGCGATAGCACATGGTTAGAGCGCAGTCGCCACGCAGGCCCTCTCTGTCAAGACATCTCTTCGTATGGCTGGCGAGGTCGAGCAGCCGCTCCTTTGACGGTCGCACCATATCGATCTCCTGGCGGCGCAGAGGATGCGGATAGACCGCACGGATCACCGGAAGAACTCCCATCTCCGCCAGCTCGGCGATTCCCTCCCGCATGACCCTGTCCGACTCGCCAAGACCTGCGATTACGTTGCTAAATACTCGTCCGGGGCCGAATACGCCCACAGCCTCCTTCAATGCCTCCTTGATTGCCTCCAGTTCCAGGCCTGGACAGACCACCTCGAACAGGTCAGGGTCAACCGTCTCAACGTTGTATTTGACCTCCACAGCCCCCGCCTCTTTCAGTATGCGGTTGGATTGGCTGGTGGGAATTACCGAGACGCCTATCGGCAGGTTGAAGCGGCCGAGATGTCTGACGAGCATTGCTATTCTATCCACCTCTGCCTGCGGGGAGACCTCAACGCCGCTGGTCAACGAGATGGCAGAAAGCCCGCCCTTCTCCAGGCAGGCCTCGACGATCCCCTCCACTGCCTCTGGCGACTTGGGCTGGCCCATCAGGCGGGGCACGGCGCAGAACTTGCAGTCGTAGATGCAGCGCTCGCATACCGTGATGTAGGCCTGATGCGGGCAGTGAGCCAGAGGCTGGACGAGCCTTCCCACCGCAGCCACCCTGCTTCCTTCTCTGATCACCGCCTCACCCTCTTCCAATGAGAGATGCAGGGGCGAGGATTCGTCAACGGATAGCCGGACCAGCCTGTCACCGGACTGGAAGAATATCGAGCCGCATCCGGCACCTGGACCGGATGTGCTTGCCTGGTCGAGTGATAGCGCGGTCTTTAAACGAACAGTGCCCACCGAGATCAGGCGGGCCTTGGTCTCCAGATCCATCGGTAATGCAGGCGACCTGTTCGGATAAAGCAGTATCGAATCAGGCAATTTTAGGACGAACTCAGGGCTAATCCCCGCCAATTCATTGGCGGGATACAGCCCGTATCTACGACCGTAAGACTTATTAGGCAATAAAGTCTCTATCTAAAAGATGCCTAAAGTGTTTCGTTATAGATTGAAGCCAACAAAGATCCAAATTGCCACATTGAACAGGCATCTTGATCTATGCCGGTGGGTCTATAACGAAATACTTGCTTTGCGAAAGAATGCTTGGGAGCAAGAAGACCGATCAATAAGTTACTTTGAGTCCAAGAGTATGCTTCCTATCTGGAAAGATGCAAAGCCAGAGCTTAAAGAAGTTTACTCTCAAGTTCTCCAGGAATCTGTCCAGCGGGTAGACCTAGCTCTCAAAGCCTTTTTCAGAAGGGTCAAAAATGGAGAATTTCCAGGGTATCCTCGTTTCAAGGGCAGAGGCTGGTACGATAGCATCACCTATCCGCAGAGTGGTTTCTCTCTAAATGACAATATCCTGCATCTCTCTAAGATCGGAGATATCAAAGTCTGGCTCCATCGCCCTATTGAAGGAACCATTAAGCGCCTGA